>SXGQ01176211.1_pt1 | contig 24722 bp, 18 predicted proteins | sample 3178371 | NCBI WGS metagenome assembly SXGQ01 (sample SAMN11356859, study PRJNA531348) | freshwater metagenome | isolation source: freshwater sample F1-20 | place: China: Fuxian Lake, Yuxi | collected 2017-12-25 | reverse complement strand
CCGAAACAGCCTTGGCATGTACCGTTCCGTTGGTGATGGCCGTAACTAAGCCGCTGGCACTGATCGAAGCGGTTCCTGTTCCGGGAACGATGCTCCAGGTCACGTTTTGATTGGTGGCGTTTGCGGGAGAAATGGTCGCCACCATTTGCAACGTACCGGCGTTGGTAGTGATGTTGGCGGCTACGTTTCCTTGGGTGGTAACGGTTAGTCCCGTTACGGCAACCACCTGATTGGTTATCGTAATTAATACAGAATCTTTCGCATTGGCATTTGCCACCGAAACAGCCTTGGCATGTACCGTTCCGTTGGTGATGGCCGTAACTAAGCCGCTGGCACTGATCGAAGCGGTTCCTGTCCCGGGAACGATGCTCCAGGTCACGTTTTGATTGGTGGCGTTCGTCGGAGAAATAGTTGCCACCATTTGCAACGTACCGGCGTTGGTAGTGATGTTGGCAGGCACATTACCTTGGGTGGTAACGGTGAGGGAGGTGACGGGTACGGAGGGACCTTGTCCCGATAACGTCAGTTGCAATGAGTCCCGAACGGTATTATCCTGCACGGCAATTGCTTTAGCCCATACGGTGCCGTTGCCGGTGGCGGTCACCAGTCCTGATGTTGATATGGTAGCCGTACCGCTACCCGGCACAATGCTCCACGTAACCGCTTGGTTCGCGGAGGTGGGGGCAACGGTAGCCACCATTTGCAGGGTGCCGCCAGTGGTGCTGATGGTGGCGGGTACATTTCCTTGAGTTGTTACATCCAGGCCGAATAGTCCGCCCGGCGTAATGTTTTGCGCATAGGCTTTTTCTACGCCGCCTCTTGTTTCGGTCCATATAGCCACGGCTTGCGTGTTGCTCAGAGCTGTAAATCCGAATCGTCCTTTTGGGGTACTGCCGCCCGCGGTGGTGGAGCTCAGTTCAATTCGGTTGGGGGTCCATACAAATCCACCGTTGCCATCGAGCCGGGTGGCGTAAATCTTATAGTTCGCATCGTAGCTCATGAAGACGGGCGCGTCGTTGACTAGGGAAACATTTCCTGCCTGTGTATCAAAGCTGGAGCTGATGGGATAGATATTCAAGGCGCCATCCCCTAAAAGCCGGGCGCCGGTAGATTTTAGAAATTTCTGGACGAATACGCCGTATTGACTTTGGCTGGTGTTGCTGAAACTGCAAAGTGACCATACGAAGGGTGAGCCTGGATCCAGGGCGATGTTGGTCATCTGCTGATACGGATCGCCTCCACCAGTTGCCATGCTGAAATTTGCGCCGTTGGTGCCGAAGGGTGTGGTGCCATCGGGGTTGATGCGTTGCAACCAGGAATTGAATCGGCTGCCGGCGGCACTGTAATATCCAAAATAGGTGGTGTCGGCCTCGGCGGCGATCGAGTAATAGCGGGCACCGGAGGTGGTTTCCGTGGAGAGTTGGATGGGATTAGTCCAAGCCCCGGTTCCATCGGTATTATATCGCTGCGCAAAAAGGGTGGTAGAAATACCAAAGCCTCTTCGTTGAAAGACCATGGTGAATTTTCCGTTCAGGTTGGAAATGATCTGTCCGCGGGTGGTCTTGCTGGTGCCGATCTGTACGGAAACGGGACTGGCCCATACGGTCGATCCCGTCGCCGAAATCTTTTGAATATTAAGAGTATTGCTGACGGCTTCATTCCAGGCGATGGCGGTTTCTCCATTGCTCAGGCTGGCGGGATAGGGGGCCAATCCCTCGCCCAGCACCACCCCGTTGGCACCCCAGAGATGCGTGCCGGCGGGAGAGATCTTGTAGGCGACGGCACTAAGGTTGCCGTTGCGCTGATCTTGGTACGCCACCACCAGATTATCGTTGGCGTCTTTGCAGATGCTGAATACATAGGTGGCCGAACCGGAGGGTTTGTTGTCGACCAGCATGCCATTGGGCCCGAGTAATTTGGTGCCGTCGGTATCCAGCAGTTGGGCTCGCATGTCGTAATTGCCGCTGTTGATGTGATAGAAAGCCACCCAGGTCTTGCCCGAGCTGGTGGTCAGCGATTGCATGTCCGCTACCGGTACCGTGGCCACTTCCAGGTTTACGGAGGTATTGGGATTCCACTGGGCTTGTATGGTGTGGACCAGCAGCAGGAGTGATAACAGCAGGGAGAACTTTCTCATCAGCGTTGTTTAATTATTATGCTTTTGGGGTGCGAATAATTTCGACAGACGAATCTACTCATTTTACCCAGCAGGCATAAAAAAACCCCCTCGAAAGGGGGTTTAGGATTTTTTGCTGGACAATCAGAATTTGAATCCAATACGAAGGAACAAACGGCGTCCGTTGCCACCCATTTGAACGGCATCGAAAGGTCCGCCGGTCTCGTTGTTATACGCCCAATCTTCTGCACCTTTCACGGCACCGAGGTCGGGGTGAACGTTCAGTACGTTATCTACGCCCAGGGAAACGGTGTAGCGCTTCCAGAAGGGCATGCTGGCATAGATGTCGGTTACTACTTTTCCGGCGTAGATATATTGATCGGGCACATCGCCGGAACCATTGTTCAGGGGAACGGTGGGGTTGATACCCAGACCGTCTTGTCCGTAACCATACAAGCTAACCTCTCCGAAATACGTGGCACGAGCACCTACGGTGAGGGTCTTGCGGGTGTATTCGAGGTTGAGGGCACCTTTCATATTGGGGGCGGAGGCGAGGATGAAGGCCTGCTCGCGATCGCTCAGGAAGGTCTGACGCAGGAACTCCGATCCGCTAAGTCCTTTCGGTACATTGATCTTGTCGATGCTCATGTGCTGGTAGTTACCGGCAAAAACGAATTTCAGGCGATTCTCGCCGATCTTCTTGGTGTAATCGATGATCACATCCACGCCGGCGTTGGTCGTATTCACGGCATTGGCAAAGAACTGTGCGTAGCTAACATTCAAAGCGGCCATTTGTGCCCGCAGGGTAGAGCTCAGGGCGGGGTCGCTGCCATCGAATTGTCCGCTCAGCACTACGCGATCGTTGATTCGGGTGAGGTAACCGTCGATCGTAATGTTCAGGTTGCTGCGGGGGCTCCAGATCAATCCGGCTGCTCCGCTCAAGCTTTTCTCTTGCTTCAGCTCAGGAATACCGGCGGCAGCGGCAAGTGAACTATAGTTCGGGGCGATCTTCACTTCGGCGATGTTACCACCTTGAACGGTCGTGAACGTAGAGCTGAAATTCATTTGCTGCAGGGAGGGGGCCCGGAAGCCGGTGCTTACCGATCCGCGCAGTTTTACTTTCTTGCTAGCCTCGTAGCGAGTGGCGAACTTATAGTTGTGTGTGAATCCGAAATCGCTGTAATTCTCGAGACGAACCGCGAGGTCCATCATCCACTTGGAATTCACGTCAAATTCCAGATCACCATACACACCCAATACGTTGCGTTTGGCCTTTACTTCATCGGCCGGCTGATAACCGGGGAAGCCTTGAGAGCCGGTGGCTTTGGTGTCATCATAGTTGCGGTAAGAAGCTTCTTCTCCGGCCATGATCTGGTAGTTCTCGTAGCGGTACTCGGCACCCAAGCCTAAGCTCAGATTCTTGGCGAAGTTCCGGCTGAAATTCAGGTTGGTCGTATTCTGCAGATAAGCGAATCCGCCGTCGTCGAAGTTGCGCTGGGCATCTCCCTGAGAGGCGTTGAATGTATTTTTTCCGAAGAAATGGAAATTATTCCGTCCGGTGGTGTTGCTCAGGTCCCACCCCCAAGATCCGAAGGCTACGCCTCTGGCGCCGGCGGTGGCAGATACATCGTTGATGTGTGTCTGAATACGCGGGTTGTACCAAACATCTCCGCCCGAAGAGCGCATGATACCGCTGACGAAGATCAGGTTACCATTGTTGTCGGTGGGGAAGCGGTCGGGACGAGCTGAGAAGTTGCGGGTGAATGCGTAAGCGTCGGTGCGACGGGAGCTTTGACTTCCGAAAGAATAAAGGGTCATTTTGCCTTTGGTGGGCAGTTCAAAATTGTAAAAGGTGCTGAAGCTGTTCAGTTCAGCATCGCCATGTCCGCGGCGGTAGATATTCACGGGCAAGGTTCCGCTCAAGTCCTGGCGGTAGGTTCTTCCGGTCATATTTCCTTCAAAGGTCAGGTTCAGGTAACCGCCTTTATTGCCCATGGGTACTCCGAAGTTTACATTGGCCAGGTAAGCACGGCCATCGACTCGCTTGGTACCGCGAGAGCGAATGGGTGTTCCGGAACCTCCACGGAAATACTCATACTCTGCTTTCAAACCGGTTTCGTCGAATACAGGGTTGAAGGCAGGATCGTAATACCCGCTTCCGCCAATGGAACCGGTGATTTGGTTGACTGATTTTTTGGTGATGATGTTGATCACGCCGGCGATCGCATCGGATCCGTATTGAGCCGAAGCACCATCGCGCAGGATCTCCACACGATCGATTGCAAAGATCGGTATGGCATTCAGGTCGGTTCCGGAGTTACCGCGACCGCGGGTTCCGAATACCGCTACGAAAGCGGTTTGGTGGCGGCGCTTACCGTTTACCAACACCAGTGTTTGGTCGGGACCCAGCCCGCGCAGTGTAGCCAGATCGATGTGATCGGCTCCGTCGCTTCCGGTTTGTTTATTGAAATTGAAAGAGGGCGCCAGATAGTTCAGGGTGGCGGTCAGGTCCATCCGACCGGTGGAGGTCATAGCCTGACTCACATTGATTACGTCCACGGGGACGGGCGTCTCGGTCTTCACCCGGCCGGCACGGCGGGTACCCACCATTACGACTTCTCCCATCGTTTCCACAGCGGTGGCCATTTTCATGGCAACGGTGGCAGATTTTGCGGAGACGGTTTGTTTCTGATATCCGATGGAGGTGATCTCCAACATGTCATCCTCGTTCGCAGCCAGACTGAAGGAACCATCGGCCCCGGTGAGGGCGACTTTTCCGGATTTCTGTGCTTTGATGGTTACACCCGACAGGGGCATACCGTTAGCGTCAAGGATTTTTCCGGTGACCATGCGCTGAGCCATGACGGTCAGGGTGGTGCACACAAAAAGAGCGGCCAAAAGGAGCGCCTTTCTCATAAAGCGTTAGTTTGGTGAAATAATGGACTTAAAAGTAGGATAAATTATCGGTTTACCCCCAATAATTTAAGCGGTCCGTCCCGGATAGCACTCCAGCGCCTTTTCCAGACAATCCATCGCGCGGTCCAGATCGGTCAAATTCAGCACATAGGCCAGCCGCACCTCGTGCTTTCCCAAGCCCTCCGTCCCGTAAAATCCGGTGGCCGGCGCCAGCATCAAGGTTTGTTTTTCATGCCGAAATTCCTCGAGCAGCCATTGGCAAAACCGGTCCGAATCGTCAATGGGTAGCCGGGCCATGGCATAAAAAGCTCCACCGGGGTTAGGGCAAAAACCCCCCGGCATGGCATTGAGCCTTGCTACCAGTCGGTCGCGGCGCCGGAGATACTCGGCCTTTGGTTCATCAAAATAATCAGCGGGCAGGTCCACGGCCGCCTCGCCCAGCACCTGGGCCAGTCCGGGCGGACTCAACCTCGCCTGCGCGAATTTCATCACGGTCTGATAAACCTCCTTGTTGCGGGTCACCAAGGCCCCGATCCTCGCCCCGCAAGCACTGTATCGTTTGGAGATCGTATCCATCACGATGGCATGCTGTTCCAGTCCGGCTAACTGCAACGCACTCACAAATTCCCCGCCATAACAAAACTCCCGGTACGCTTCATCACTGAACAGATACAGGTCGTGTTTCAGACAGAGATCCCGCAGGGCCTCCAACTCCGCGCGACTGTATAGGTATCCGGTGGGATTATTCGGATTGCAGATCACGATCGCCCGGGTACGTTCAGTGATTCGCTGCTCAAAGGCAGCAATGGGCGGCAGGGCAAATCCGGTTTCAATCTTCGAAGTGATGGGCACTACTTGAACCCCGGCGGCACAGGCAAATCCATTGTAATTCGCATAGAAAGGTTCGGGGATGATCACTTCATCGCCCGGATTCAGACAGGCCAGAAAGGCAAATTGAATCGCTTCGCTGCCTCCGGTGGTGATCATGATCTCATGATGCGTGAGCTCGATGCCGACGCGGTGATAATACGCAACCAATTTTTTTCGATACGATTCATTTCCCGCACTGTGGCTGTACTCCAAGACCCGGATGTCGGCGTTGCGGACCGCATCCAAAATGGCCGGGGGCGTTTCAATGTCGGGCTGACCAATATTCAGGTGATAGACCTTGACCCCTTCGCGCTTGGCGGCTTCGGCATAAGGAACCAGTTTTCGGATCGGAGAGGCGGGCATCTGCTCGCCGCGGGTAGAGATCTGTGGCATGGGGCAAAGGTACTCGCTAAAAAGACAAAGCCCCCGCAAGCGGAGGCTTTGTGTAAAAGTTGGGGCGTGATTATTGTTTATTGCCTTGCTTCTTGTAAGTATCGTAGGCTTCGGCACTGAGCACTTCGCCGGTGATCTTAACGGTCTTGGTCTGATCGATGCCGGCAAACTTCACATATACATCCTTGGTAAAGGGTGCCACGGCAGCGGCATTGTATTGCACTTTCAATTTGGCAGAAGCACCGGGCAGGATGGGTTCAGCGATCTTTTCGGGCGTCGTACAGCCACAACTCGCCCAGCTGTTCTCAACCACCAGGGGCTTATTGCCGATGTTCTTGATCTCGAAAGAATACGTTACAGGTTCTCCCTGTTTGATCTTGCCAAAATCATGGGCTTCAACATTCATTTTGACGGTCTCTTCCAGTTTTACCTGGGCCATGGAGGCGATCGATACGAACAGGGCAGTGGTCAGGATCCAGATCTTTTTCATGATGCTTGTTTTATTAAAGGGTTTGTTTTTTGAGTAATTCAACGGAGCCGTTCTTGGGAGCCGGTCCCTCCGGAGCCCGCCACACGGTTCCGGCAATGGTGAACTGTTTGGTCCGATCGCCATAATAAAGAGTGACCGGTTTTTCGAATGCACCCTCGGCTGCGGCATTGTAACCGACTCGAATGGTAGCCGTGCCGCCGGGGACGATCTCCTCCCGACTCCATTCGGGTGTGGTGCAACCGCAAGCGGCTTGTACATTATCGAGCTTGAGCGCGGTCTTGCCCGTGTTCTTCAGGATAAAGTTGTGGTAAACGGGTTTGCCCTGAGGGATCTTTCCAAAATCATATTTCATCTCGGTCAGCAACAAGGGATCCTCCCCGGCTGGTTTGACCGTGGATGTCTTGGCGTGATCATGCCCGTCGTGCTCGGTATGCGACTGAGCCTGCATCCCGAAGGCGCAAAGGGTAAAAAGGGTCATGAGGGCAGTCCGGGTGAACATGGCAACAAATGTACAAAAAGATGAAGATTGGGTCGGTTGGGTTGCATCCCCCTCCGGGAATTTATCAGCGGCTATTCAATTGCCCTATTTTTGCCCTATGTCCGACCAACTGACCGCCGAACAAGCCAATGCCCTGAATTTTGAGACCTTTCGGTCAACCGTGATCTCGGATTACCGCCTGGCACGTCTGAGCCGGGAGGCCAGCTTGCTCGGTCGCCGCGAAGTACTGGGTGGCAAGGCCAAATTCGGCATCTTCGGCGACGGCAAAGAAGTGGCCCAGGTGGCCATGGCCAAATATTTTCAGCCCGGCGATTTTCGCAGCGGCTATTACCGCGATCAGACCTTTATGCTGGCAGCCGGACTCACCACGGTCCGCGAACTATTCGCCCAACTCTATGCCGATCCCGATCCCGCCCACGAACCGGCCAGCTCCGGTCGGCAAATGAACGCCCATTTCGCCACCCCCTTTCTGAACGATCAAGGCGATTGGCTTCCGCTTACTCAATTCAAAAACGTTTCTGCCGATAGCTCGCCCACGTCCAGTCAAATGACCCGCGCACTGGGACTAGCCTTCGCCTCCAAATCCTTCCGCGAAATACCCGCGCTTCATTCGCTCACCGATCTTTCCAACAAAGGAAACGAAGTGTGTTTCGCCACCATTGGGGATGCTTCTACCAGTGAAGGACCCTTTTGGGAAACCATCAATGCCGCTGGTGTGTTGCAAGTACCCCTGGCGGTTTTTGTGTGGGACGATGGCTACGGCATCTCCGTTCCCAAAAAATATCAAACCACCAAAGGTTCCATCTCCGAAGCCCTCGCCGGGATGCAGGCCGATGCCGATAAGAGCGGACTCCGCATCTACACCGTGAAGGGCTGGGATTATGCCGCCTGTTGCGAAGTATTCGAAGAAGGCATTCGCATGGCCCGTCAATACCACGTGCCGGTGCTGTTTCATGTGGAAGAAATGACACAGCCGCAAGGACATTCCACTTCCGGTAGTCACGAACGATATAAATCTGCCGAACGACTACAGTGGGAAGAACGGTGGGATGGCCTTCGCAAAATGCGCGAGTGGATCGTGACAAACGGACTGGCCACTGAACCCGAACTGAGCGCCATCGATCAGGAAACGGCCGATCTGGTGAAGCGCGAACGCACCGAGGCCTGGGAGCAGTTCAATGCCCCCATCCGCTTACAAGTAGATAAAGCCGCGGAGTTGCTCGAATCTTTGGCAAAGGCTTGTCCCGATCAAGGCAACACCATTCAATCCCTCGCCACCGAGCTTCGCTCCAACCGCACGCCCCTTCGCCGCGATGTGATGAAAGCCTTACACCGAGGCTTGGATCTGGCCGGCCATAACGAGTCCGGATTTTGGACCCGTCAATATTTTCAAGAGTTACAGGCCGCGAATGCCGGATTGTTCAATACGCATTTATTGAATGAAAAAGGAAAGTCCGCTTTGCAAGTACCGGAAGTGAAAGCGGTGGTGGCGGCCGATGCGCCGGTGGTGAACGGATTTGAGGTGCTGAATGCCTATTTCGATCAGTTGTTTTCTCGGGATCCGCGGGTGATCGCCTTTGGTGAGGACCTCGGACACATCGGTGATGTGAATCAGGGATTCATGGGATTGCAGGAGAAATATGGTGTGCAGCGGATTTTCGATACCGGTATTCGGGAGAATACAATCATTGGTCAGGGTATCGGTCTGGCGATGCGCGGCCTTCGTCCCATCGCCGAGATGCAGTACCTCGATTACTTGTTATTCGGATTGCAGCCGCTAAGTGATGATGTAGCTACGCTTCACTACCGCACGGGCGGAAAACAATCTTGTCCGTTGATCGTCCGCACCCGCGGTCACCGCCTCGAGGGCATCTGGCACAGCGGTTCTCCGATGGGCATGATCATTCATTCGCTTCGGGGCATCCATGTTTGTGTGCCGAGGAACATGACACAAGCGGCCGGCATGTATAATACCTTGTTACAGTCCAACGACCCCGGCCTGGTGATCGAGTGCCTGAACGGCTATCGTTTGAAGGAATCTTTACCGGCAAACCTGGATACGTTCACCGTGCCTTTGGGAATGCCTGAAGTGATTCGCGAAGGAGAGGATATTACCCTCGTATCTTATGGATCCACCTTGCGGATCCTTCAGGAGGCAGCGCAGTATTTATCGGAGCAGGGGATCTCTTGTGAGATCGTGGATGTGCAGACCTTGTTGCCTTTTGATCTTTCGCATCGGATCGTAGCGTCGCTGAAAAAAACCAATCGCATTCTTTTTGTGGATGAAGATGTTCCCGGCGGTGCGTCGGCTTATATGTTCACCGAGGTGATGGAGAAGCAGGGCGGGTATCGCCATTTGGATGTGGCGCCGCGCACCCTCACGGCACAGCCGCATCGTCCGGGTTATGGCAGCGATGGAGATTACTTCAGCAAACCGAATACCGAGCAGGTTATCGAGACGGTGAAGTCGATGATGTCCGAGTGATCAATCCAGAAATCTTTCTTTCCACTCCGGTTTAGGCATCCAACAGGATTCGGATCGACCGAACCATTTGTATCGGTTTCGGGCGATGATATTGTACACGCCGTTTCGGAAGGGCGGGGGGATCAGCATCAAAATATATAGCAGGGGCCAGGCGCCGCAGAGTTTACGGGCTACGCGGAGGGCGGCGGTGGAGCGGGCATAGATCTTTCCGTTCTCATAGAGCACGATCGAATCGGGCACGGGAGTGTTACGTGGTTTTTTCAGTAATTGATCAGCGGTGGCACCGTCAATGGGTGCATATGTAAAATATCCACGCGGGTCGCGGCGAAGGATGAATTGCACAGAGCCGCAGCAAAGGTGGCAATGGCCATCAAAGAATATGATCGCCAGAGGGGTTTGCATCAGCCCATGTTATGGAATACTTTTTGGACGTCATCGTCTTGTTCCAGTTTTTCGATGAGTTTGCTCACGTCGGCGGCTTGTTCATCGTTCACGGGAACGGTGACGGTGGGGATCCATTCGGTCTCTGCGCTGATGGGCGTAATGTTTTTATCCTCCAGGGCTTTTTGCATGTTTCCAAAATCGGTGAAGCCGCAGCGAACGACCAAGATCTCATCTCCATTTTCGCCGGTGCTTTCGCCCAGTTCTTCCAATCCGAAATCGATCAATTCCAATTCCAGGTCTTCGGCGTTCAGTCCCTCGGGCTTTAGTTTGAACACCCCCATCTTCTTGAATTGGAACGCAACGCTGCCGCTGTTTCCGAGGGCGCCGCCGCCTTTGTTGAAATGGGATTTGACGTTGGCCACGGTGCGCACATGGTTATCGGTGGCGGTTTCCACCAGCAGGGCTACGCCGTGCGGGGCATATCCCTCGTAGAGGATCTCATCATAATTGATCATTTCCTTGCCCAGAGCGCGTTTGATGGCAGCTTCTACGCGGTCTTTGGGCATGCCCACGCTGCGGGCGTTTTGGTAGCAGCGACGGAGTGCGGCGTTGGTGCCGGGATCGGACCCGCCGGCCTTGACGGCAATGATGATCTCTTTGCCGATGCGGGTGAATTGCTTGGCCATGCGGTCCCAGCGGGCGAACATGGTCGATTTTCTTACTTCAAATATGCGTCCCATGAAATGATTTAGATGGATGGCAAAAGTACGTCAATCCCTAAAATGAAAACGTCCCGGTTGGGTACCGGGACGTTCACGTATCAGACCAGGTCGATCAGGTGTTTTTCAATTTGCTATGGTGTCGGCTGTAGGCGAAGTAGACAACCAGTCCCACGGCCATCCACCCAAAGGCCACTTTGAGGGTCTGTGCATCGAGTCCCACGATCATCGCCAAACAGATCAGGGCACCCAGTGTACTTACGACCGGAACCAGAGGAGCTTTGAAGGGCCGTTCCAGGTTGGGGGATTTCACGCGCAGGATCCAGACGCCGATGCTGACGAGTACGAAGGCGAACAGGGTACCGAAGCTGGTAAGGTCACCGGCTACGTGTCCGGGTACGAACGCTGCAAAAGCACCTACAAATAAAAACAACAGCCAATTGGCTTTGTAGGGTGTTTGGTATTTGGGGTGCAATTCGCCGAATACTTTTGGAATGAGTCCGTCGTTACTCATCGTATAGAAAATGCGGCTCTGTCCCATCAGCATCACCAGAATCACCGAGGAGAATCCGGCTAAGATCGCCAGGGTAACGGCTTGCGACAGCCATTCGTATCCGGGCATGAAATTGCTGATGGCATAGGCCACAGAAGCTTCGCGTCCTTTTTCCGGATCCACAAAATCTTGCCACGGGGCTACGCCGGTGAGCACGTGGCCAAAAAGGATATATAAGATGGTACATACCACCAGTGATCCTAGGATTCCGATGGGCATGTCGCGTTTGGGATTTTTGGCTTCCTGTGCCGCGGTAGAAACGGCATCAAATCCGATGAAGGCGAAGAATACGATCGCGGCACCGCCGAGTACACCACCCCAGCCATGTTTGTTCCAGCCACTATAATCGGCAATGACCTTACCGGCATTATCGAGCACGGGCGGGGTTCCTTCGGGGATCATGTATGGCGTGTGGTTCGCGGGGTTGATGAATTGCCAACCGATGGCGATGAACAGCAGTACGATGGCAACTTTGATAAATACGATGACGGCGTTGACCAAAGCCGATTCTTGCGTGCCTTTAATGAGCAATAAGGTGAGGGCTAATAGAATGATCAGGGCCGGAGCGTTCATGATACCGGAGTGCAACACGCCCGCGGAATCGGTGAAACTTTCGAAGGGCGAATGCGACCATTCATAGGGGATCGCTCCCCCCAAGAGCTTATTCAGGTATTCACTCCAAGCGATCGATACGGTGGCGGCCCCCAGGGCATATTCCATGATCAAGGCCCAGCCGATGATCCAGTCGACGAGTTCGCCCATGGTCACATAGGAGTAGGCGTAGGCGCTTCCGGCGATGGGGATCATGGAAGCGAATTCGGCGTAACAGAGTCCGGCGAACGCACAACCAATGGCGGCAACGATAAAAGAGAGCGTAACGGCTGGTCCCGCGGCTTGTCCCGCCGCTGCGGCCGTGCGCACAAACAATCCGGCGCCGATGATGGCACCGATCCCGAGGGCGATGAGGTTTCCGGCGCCGAGGGTTCTTTTCAATCCTTTCTCACCATCTGCCGCGTGTGCGAGCATCTGGTCGAGCGATTTTTTGGCAAATAAACTCATGAAGGGTTGGTTTTAGAAGTTCCTAAGATAGTGAATCGAGGTTTAGGGTGTTGTGTTCGATTTATTTTGTGAGATGGCCAGGTAATAGAGGGGTACGCCCAGCAGCACGATGATCAATCCCGGCCAGGTGAATTCCGGTTTGTATTGGATCAGCAAGCCGCAGAAAGCAGCGCCCATCAAAACATAGAGGGCCGGTAGCAGCGGATAGCCGAATGCTTTGTAGGGACGCTCCGCGTCGGGTCTTTTTTTCCGTAAAATGAAAATGCCGATGATGGTGAGCATATAAAATAACACCACTACGAAGGAGATCATGTCAAGCAGCTGACCGTATTTGCCGCTCAGGCTCCAGATGCTGGCCACGATGGCTTGGATCCAGAGGGCTGTTTGCGGAACGGAGACGCTGTTCAGTTCGCCGGCCTTTTTGAAGAATAGTCCGTCTTTGGCCATCGTATAATAAACCCTTGCACCGGCCATGATCAGTCCGTTGTTGCATCCGAATGTAGAAACCATGATCAGGACGGCGATCACATAGGTGCCTACGCCCGGGAAGATCTTATTGGCGGCAGCCACGGCTACGCGATCATCGGCCGGAAAAGCGAGTTCATTCAATGGAAGCACGTTCAAATACATCAGGTTGGCCGAGACGTAGATGAGGGTGACGATTCCGGTGCCGAGCAGCAGACTGAGTCCGATGTTTCTGCTGGGATTTTTCATTTCTCCTGCAATGAACGTCACGTTGTTCCAGGCATCGCTGCTGAAAATGGAGCCCACCATGGCGGCCGCGATGGCACCCATCAGGGCGGCACCGGAGATGCCGGTCCAGTTGGTGGCGATCGCCGCACTGGCCGCATCGGCGGCGCCGGTGTATTGCTGGGCCTGAAAGCCGGTTTGCCAATTCTGGGCCCAAAAACTTTCTTTGGCCAGTAGGAATCCGAAGGCGATCAGTCCGAATAACGCCAGGAGTTTAGCCGTGGTGAACAGGGTCTGTATGAATTTGCCTTCTTTGACGCCGCGGGAGTTGACATAGGTGAGCAGGCAGATGATGGCGATGGAGACGAGTTGTCCGGAGTAAACCTTCACGATGCCGGCATCGAACAAAAAATAATTATTGCCGAGCTCGGGCACGAGATAGGCCAGGAATTTAGAGAACGCGACGCCCACGGCGGCAATGGTGGCGGTTTGGATGACGGCGAAGAAACTCCATCCATATAAGAATCCCATCAGTGGGTTATAGGCTTCTTTGAGGTAGATGTATTGTCCCCCGGCCTTCGGATACATCGCACTCAATTCTCCGTAGCTCAGGGCAGCGGTGAGGGTCATGAAGCCAGTGATCAGCCAGATGGCGACGAGCCAGCCGGCGCTGCCTACGTTGCGGGTGATGTCGGCACTCACGATGAAGATCCCGGAGCCGATCATGGATCCGGCTACGATCATGGTGCCATCCCAAAGGCTCAGGGTAGGTTTGAAGGAGGAGTTGGACATAAAGCAGTCGATTGATCTCGTAAAATAGGTATTTTATACATCGGCCGCTCGGGTTTATTATTTTTTATCCTCCCCGTTTTTGCCGATTTTCGGTACCCTAAACCGCTGTATGAAAGCAAATCGTTTAACCCAATGGATCCTGATCGCCATGGTCCTGGGCATTGGCCTCGGATACCTGATCAATAAGAACAGCTCGCCCGAGTTCATCGTTGCCTTTTCCAAAAATGCCAAGCTGCTGACAACGATCTTCCTGCGGTTGGTTCAGATGATCATCGCCCCCCTCGTATTTTGTACCCTGGTGGTGGGCATTGCCAAATTGGGCGATCTGAAGACGGTGGGGCGCGTGGGTGGCAAAGCCCTGGCTTGGTTTCTTACGGCGTCGTTGATCAGTTTGTTATTGGGACTGCTACTCGTCAATTTATTTCAGCCCGGTACTGCCATCGACCTGAGCAATGCCGACAAGACCGGTGCGCAAGACCTGATCGGGAAAACCCAGGAGTTCTCGCTGGCCAAATTCATCGATCACGTTTTTCCCCGCAGCGTGTTTGAGGCCATGGCGCAAAATGAGATCCTCCAATTGGTGGTATTCAGTATTTTCTTCGGCGTGGCCGCAACCGCTCTGCATGATTATTCCAAGCCGGTGGTCAAGGCGTTGGACAGCGCCAGCCACATCATCCTGAAAATGGTGGGCTATGTGATGAACTTCGCGCCCTTCGGTGTTTTTGGCGCGATGGCCGCGGTGATCGCGACGAAAGGACTCAGCGTATTTATTTTTTACGGTCAATACCTTTCCTCCTTCCTGGTTGGTATCGCTGTGTTGTGGATCATCCTTTTTTCAGTGGGATTTGCGATACTGGGTCAACGGATACGTTTGCTGATCCGCCGGATCGCCCAACCTATTTTGATCGCCTTCAGTACCTCCAGCAGCGAGGCGGTCTTTCCCAAGCTCACGGAAGAGTTGGAAAGATTTGGTTGCAAGGACAAAGTCGTTTCCTTCGTCCTTCCCTTGGGCTATTCCTTCAACCTCGATGGCAGCATGATGTATATGACCTTTGCCAGCTTGGCGATCGCACAAGCCTATGGGGTGCAGCTGGATCTAGGCACGCAGCTCACCATGTTGCTGGTGCTGATGCTGACCAGTAAAGGGATCGCCGGGGTGCCGCGTGCTTCGTTGGTGGTGGTCACCGCCACCTGCGCCATGTTCAACATCCCCGCCGAAGGCATTGCCCTGATCTTGCCCATCGATCATTTTTGTGATATGTTCCGTTCCGCGACCAACGTCGTCGGAAACGCTCTCGCTACTACGGCCGTAAGCAAATGGGAAGGGGAACTCACTGAACCAACTGAATAAAGAATCGTATGATCCATTTGTTTTTGGATAGTTTTCATTGGACGCAGCTCTTGCAACCGCAATGGTATATAGCCAATGGCGGGCTCTGGCTCTTGTTGTTCGTGGTCTTTGCCGAAACGGGACTCTTTGTTGGTTTTTTCTTGCCCGGCGATTCGCTTTTGTTCGTGGCTGGCATTTTTGCGCATGAAATGGATGATAAAACGCATGCACCCGGACTGGCACATACCTTCCTGGATGCCATCGGGCTGGGTGCGTTTCGTTATGAACTGGTCGACTTGGCCGTGTTGATCGGACTCATCTCGCTCATGGGAATACTTGGTAACATGATCGGGTATTGGACCGGAAGAAAGGTTGGTCCCGCTATGTACCAATGGCGCGACCGGTTGCTGTTCAAAAAGAAATACCTGCACCAGGCACATGATTTTTATGAGAAGCACGGCGGTCTGGCCGTGATCGGGGCACGTTTTCTGCCATTCATTCGCACGTTCGCACCCATTGTGGCCGGAATTGTACAAATGGATCAAAAGAAATTTCACTTTTTCAACCTGGTGGGTAGTTTTACCTGGGTGAGCAGTATGATCCTCTCCGGTTATTATCTGCAAAAGTGGATCCTTTCACAATTTGGATTTGACTTGAAACAACATTTGGAAGTGATCGTACTGGTGATCGTTTTTGTCACCACCGCTCCGGTAATCTGGAAAATGATCACAGGTTCGGCGAAAAAGCCAGAAGTCTGATCGAACATGAACACCAACGGACAACACACTTCTATTTTCAATGCGGCGGTCGTCGTGGCGGCCCTGGGGTATTTCGTCGATATATACGACTTGCTGTTGTTCACGATCGTACGAGAGCCCAGTTTGGCTGGCATTTCAGTTGACATTAGCAATAAACAAGCCGTGATGATGGCCAGCACACAAGTCATTAACTGGCAGATGTGGGGCATGTTGATCGGCGGGATTTTATGGGGTGTGCTGGGCGATAAAAAAGGACGGCTGAGCGTGCTGTTCGGTTCGATTCTTATTTATTCCACCGCCAATTTCATCACCGGATACGTTCAAACCGTAGATCAGTATGCCTATGCGCGGTTTGCAGCGGGTATCGGACTGGCCGGCGAGCTGGGGGCGGGTATCACGCTCGTTAGTGAGTTGCTGCCCAAAAATAAAAGAGGCATTGGCACTTCGCTAGTGGCCGGATTCGGATTATTTGGAGCGGTGGCAGCCTATTTTACGTTTCATTATACGCAAGACTGGCGTCTCTGTTATAAAATTGGCGGAGCACTCGGACTTTCCTTATTGTTGCTGCGCATCACGGTAGCGGAAAGTGGGATGTTTCAGCAGGTGAAAGCGCAGGCGGTGCAACGTGGGAATATGCTCATGTTCTTTACCAACCGTACTCGTTTTCGAAAATACCTGTTGGCGATCTTGATCGGGCTCCCTACCTGGTATGTGATCGGTATCCTCGTTAACCTGAGCAATCGCTTTGCGACGGAGTTGTACGGCGAAAACAACGTGGATTCGGGCCGATCGATCATGTATGCCTATGCGGCCATTGCCATTGGGGATATTCTCATCGGTTTTGTGAGCCAGTGGTTTCAAAGTCGGAAAAAGGCGCTTTATCTTTTCTATGGTTTTGCGATCCTGTCACTTCTCTTCTTCTTTGGGGGGGGCGTAAAAAATGACACAACGCTTTATATCGCTTGTGCGATGCTGGGTTTCAGCACGGGCTTTTGGGCCATTTTTGTGACGATGGGGGCTGAGCAGTTCGGCACCAACCTTCGGGCTACGGCCGCGACTACCATTCCCAATATGGTGCGGGGGTCTTTGCCGCTGATCAATTTACTTTTTCTAAACCTGCTTCAGCAACACTGGCAGTTCTCTTTGATCCAGGCCGGTATCATTACCGGAGTAGTGGTAATGAGCCTGACACTGATCGCTGCTTATTTCACGGAGGATACGTTCCACAAGGACCTGAATTATTTGGAGGTAGAGGAAACCCTTCCCTAGATGCCGCGTTTTCTGATCATCCGACTTTCATCGATTGGTGACATCGTCCTCACCACCCCCGTTATTCGTTGTCTGAAGCAACAGGTGCCCGGTGCCGAGGTGCATGTATTGACCAAGGCTTCCTTCCGGTCGGTATTGCAACACAATCCCTATATCGATCGGTTGCATTTGTGGGACCGGAGTTATACCCTTTTGATCGATCAGCTTCGTCAACAATCTTTCGACCAGGTCATCGACCTCCACCACAATACAAAAACCCTTCGGATCAAGCGTGACCTGGCGATTCCCGCCCGGTCTTTTTACAAATTGAACGTCGAGAAATATTTGTTGACAGCTCTTAAGATCAATGTATTGCCGGGCAAACACATTGTGGACCGGTATTTGGATACTGTTCGTCCACTGGGCGTACAAAACGACGGTAGGGGGTTGGATTATTTTTTATCGCCTTCGGATGAATTGACCAAGGATGATATTCCCGGAGCACAGCGGGCGGGTTATGTGGCGGTGGTGATCGGCGCAGCGCTGGGCACCAAGCGGTGGCCCAAGGAACATTTTCAGGCGTTCTGTCGACAACTCGATCATCCGATCGTATTGTTGGGAGGAATGGAAGATCGAGAGCGAGGTGATTTTATAGCCTCCGTGGATCCCATTAAAATTTACAATGCCTGTGGTAAGTTCTCCTTGAACGAGAGTGCGGATTGGGTGCGGAAATCCAAGTTTGTCTTAACGGGCGATACGGGCCTCATGCACATCGCGGCAGCCTTTCGCAAACCAATCATCTCCCTTTGGGGCAATACGGTTCCGGTATTTGGCATGACGCCGTATTACGGTGACGATATTGTATCCTCACACATGCTCGAGCACAACGTTTGGTGCCGCCCTTGTTCCAAGATCGGGTATGAACGTTGCCCGCTGGGGCATTTTTCCTGTATGCAGCGTATCACGCCCGAGAAGGTGCTGGCGGTGGCGAGGGAGGTGATGTCCAATGTGGTCCGCTGACGGCCGTCCGCTGTCCGCTGAGGAAGGTCCAAATAAGCTCGGCGGTCGGTGGACAGTCCGCGTAGCGGACTTTATTCCACTAATTTCGCATGATGCACTACTTATCGGCGGAGAACATTTCGAAGAGTTACGGGATTCAACCACTTTTTCAGGGACTTTCCTTCCACATCCAACAGGGCAACAAGATCGCGCTCATTGCCCGAAACGGAAGCGGCAAATCGACCCTGCTCAAGATCCTGTCTGGCAAGGAAACAGCCGATAGCGGAAAGCTCTGGGTACACAAGGATGCACAGGTCATTTTATTTGAGCAAGAACCGATATTCAACGAATCCGCCTCCGTGCTGGAAAACATCTTTGCCTACCCGCATCCTATTATCAAGATCGTAAAACAATACGAAGCGGCACAGGAGTCGAATGATTCGGAGGCACTGACCCGGTTGATTACCGAAATGGATGAAGCCGGTGCCTGGGATTTCGATGCAAAAGTCAAGCAGATACTCGGTAAATTAAATATTCAGCACCTCGATCAAACCGTCCTCTCCCTCAGTGGCGGACAACGCAAACGGGTGGCCTTGGCACGAACACTCATCGATATTACTTTTGGTCCGCCAGACATCTTGTTGATCCTCGATGAACCGACCAACCACCTCGATGTGGAAATGGTGGAGTGGCTGGAGCAATTCTTGAACCGCGACCGGGCAACGTTACTGATGGTGACCCACGACCGGTATTTTTTGGATGCGGTCTGCGACGAGATCTGGGAACTCGATGGCTCCAACCTATATTCCTACACCGGCAATTACGAAAATTACCTGGAGAAAAAATCGGCTCGAGTGGAAAGCGATGCGGCCACGATCGACAAGGCCCGCAACCAATACCGAAAAGAATTAGAGTGGATGCGCAAGCAACCCAAGGCGCGCACCACCAAGAGTAAGAGCCGCCAGGATAATTTCTATAAGATCGAAGAACAGGCAAATCGAAAGATCACAGACGAACAGGTGCAACTCGAAGTCAAAATGAATCGGTTGGGTGGAAAGATCCTCGAGCTAAAAAAAGTGTACAAGCGTTTCGGCGATCGGGTCATATTGAAAGGATTCGATTATGCCTTTAAAAAAGGTGAACGCGTAGGCGTGATCGGAAAGAATGGTGCGGGGAAGTCAACATTTCTAAATCTGATACAGGGCCTTGAGCCGGCTGATAGCGGCAAGATCAATGTGGGTGATACCGTGGTGTTTGGTCATTATAGTCAGCAAGGGTTGATCATAGATGAAAAACTGCGAGTGATCGAATATGTGAAATCCATCGCGGAAAATTTCCCTTTGGCCAGTGGAGGTACCTTGTCCGCCGCCCAGTTTCTCCAGCGGTTTCTGTTCGATCCAGAAAAGCAATACACCTACATTCATAAGCTAAGTGGCGGAGAGAAACGCCGCTTGCACTTGCTATCGATCCTGTTTCGCAATCCCAATTTTTTGATCCTCGACGAGCCCACCAACGACTTGGATCTGCCGACGCTATCCGTATTGGAGGAATTTCTACTGGATTTCCCGGGTTGCCTGATGATCGTGTCTCACGATCGTTATTTTATGGATCGTTTGGTGGATCATTTGTTCGTTTTTGAAGGGGATGGTGATATTCGGGATTTCCCGGGGAACTATGCCAATTACAGATTGAGTTTGTTGTCGGGGGACAGTGGACGGAAAATGGTCGAGGTTGAACAATCGTTCAAATCAGGTCCTGTCCAACCGAAAAATGAGAGCGAACCGACCGAAACGGCTACTCGTAGATTAAGCTATAAGGAAAAAAGAGAGCTTGAGCTTTTGGGGAAAGAGATCCCAAGCTTACAACAGGAGAAATTAAAACTGACCGAGCAGATGAGCAGTGGTGAGCTTTCTTACGATGATCTGGCAAAGATCATGAACCGGTTCACCGAGTTGACTCGATCGCTGGAGGAAAAAGAATGGCGCTGGCTGGAGCTGAGTGAGATACGCGGTTAATGATAGTGCGCTGCGCGCACTGTCCGCTGACCGCCGTCCGCCGAAAGCCCCACCCCGCCCCGCCCCCAAGGCGAGGGGCTATCCGCTGAATTGTTCACGAATCTTGATGTTCCAAAATGGAACATCAAGATTGAGGCTCTGACACATTAGGCGTCAATTGGAAGCCAATTGGATTACGATTGAGATTTTCCTCACCGTCCCTAGATAGTGCATCTAATGCTTGAAAAATTGAATTAAGCTCTTCTTGTTGGCTGATAAGAGTGTTTTCCATGAGTTGCACTTTACCCAATAATTCCTTGTGAATCAAGAAGATATCCCGAAGCTTAATGAAGAGTCTAACGATCTGAACGCTGACGGAGATGGCTGTTTCACTATTAAGTAAACTGGCCAACATCGCAACGCCGTGCTCAGTGTAGGCAAAAGGGGGTTTCCGTGTTCCTCCCCAACTTGATGTTCCATTTTGGAACATCAAGTTTCGATTTTCATCTTCTGATAATTGGAAAACAAAGTCATCTGGAAATCTGGTCATATTTCGTTTAACCGCTTTATTTAAATCACGGGTCTGAACCCCATAAAGCACAGCTAAATCGCGGTCTAAAATCACTCTTTTACCTCGAATCAATCTAATTTGATTGATAAAGGTTTCCCCTAGTAATTTATTTTCTTGCGGCTCAGGGTTCATCTAAATATAAAGTTCTAAATGTCGGACTGAGTTCTGTTGATTGCAAGGGTAAAACACCGAATTTTTTGGAGATTTTTCACTTCAAAATATTATTTCAACAGGTCTTGAATCGGCATTGCGCGCACTGTCCGCTGACCGGTCAGACTACATAGGATTCCGCGAAGCGGCCCAAATCACCCCCACCAATAACAACGTCAGTAAGATCATCGCAAGGGGCCAAAGACGCTGCCATTTCTCAGCTTGTCTTTTTTTCTCCAGCCAGTTGGTTTGTAGCAGATGGGCTGAATGATTTTGGGTGAACCACTGATGTAACTGTCTGTGAAGAGCGGTACAATCGGTATAGGCGAGGGGACGACAACACCCCACAACAAGTGTTGAAATAGATTTCGCGATCGAAATCTCTTTTTCAGCATCCCATCGGGTCGAGGACCAATCGGTCAATTGTTGCTGCAACTGCTGCGCCAGCCCGTTTCGATCCATTCGGTGCGGATCGAGGGAGGCGACAAACCGCTCCAGCTCGAGGCATTGATGTAAGATCCTTTCTAAGGTCAATGGCTGACGAGCCAGGGGCTCATTTCGATATTGTGCATACCATCTTTTTTCCAGATAAGCCTGTCGAAGCTGCGGTCGGGTCAGTGTTTCATAGGCCACCTGAATAGCCCGAAAACGATCGGGTGAACTTGTGTCGGCGGGATTCAGATCGGGGTGATGCGACCGGGCTAACTTTCGATACGCCGATTTGATCTCGGCCTGTGTAGCGGCGGGGGAAAGTCCCAAAATGGCAAAATGATCGGCCAACATCCCGCAAAACTACCCTCATTCTGCAAGTTTTTTCAAAATCCTACCTTTAACAGCTACATCAAACCGCAACAATATGGCCACACGTCGAAAATTCATCCTGCAAAGTGCACAGGTCACGGCCGGATTGACGCTTATCCCGGACTTTCTGAAGGCTGCCCCTGTTGTTGGTCCCAGTGGCGAGATCGACTACACCCAACATCCCTTGGAGTATACCTACAGCGCCTTGGAGCCCTACATTGATACCATGACCATGGAGATCCACTACAGCAAACACGCGGCCGGTTATGCTAAGAATATGATGGATGCGATCGGGGCTGAAAAAGTCGATATGACTAAAACCCCGATTACCGATTTACTGTCGCAGGTCTCCAAGTATTCCGTTAAGCTTCGTAACAACGCTGGCGGACATTACAACCACGAATTTTTCTGGAGATCGCTGCGTGCTCCTCGCACTTTCAATATGCCCGACGACAAACTGATGAAACGATTCCAGGAATCCTTCGGATCCTTCAATGCCTTCCAAACTCAATTTACCGAGGTGGCCAAGTCGCGATTTGGCAGCGGTTGGGCCTGGTTGGTAGGAGACAAAGGAAAATTAAGTGTCGGATCCACGCCCAATCAGGACAATCCTCTGATGGATGTTTCTGAATTGAAGGGATTGCCGTTATTAGGACTTGATGTATGGGAACACGCCTATTACCTGAAATACCAAAATCGTCGGGCCGACTATATTTCGTCGTTTTGGTCCATTGTGAACTGGGACCGCGTCGCCGAACGATTCAATTATTGCTAATACCATGCAGATGAGAAATTATATTATCCGTTGGGCAATGGCCCTATTGCTTTTAGTCGGTTTCAGTGCTTGTCAGCGCGAATTGAATTTTCCGGTGGATTCAAACCCTTCGGCAGATCTGGTTAACGACAACCTTACGGTGGTGGCTGGCGTCAGGGGAACGGTCATTGACGAAATGAATCGTCCGGTTTCCGGCGCTCTGGTCACTTGTGCGGGACAAACACAGTCCACCGATCGTTATGGAAATTTCACTTTCCGAAATGTTTCGATCTCAAAAGCAAACGCTTCCGTGAAAGTTTCCAAGATGGGATATTTTACCCACTTCCGTACTTTTGTCAGCACATCCGGGCGAATGCATCAGGTACGTATCCAATTGTTACCCAAATCCACCAGCGGAACTTTTGATGCGGCTACGGGCGGAACGGTTACGCTTTCGAATGGCGCCAAATTGGTGATGCCGGCCAATGCTGTGGCCGACGCCAGCGGTAATCCCTATTCCGGTCAAGTGCAGGTAGCCATGACCTGGATCGATCCGTCCGCCAACAACCTGTCCGAGACAGTGATGGGTGATCTTCGTGGCATCACCACCGGTGGAGAGGAAAGAGGATTGGAAACCTATGGAATGATCGGGGTGGAAATGACCAGTCCCTCCGGACAAGCACTAAACGTAGCTAGTGGAAAGAAAGCAGACCTGAGTTTTCCGATCCCTGCCACGCTCAGTGGAACGGCTCCGGCAAGCATCGATCTTTGGTATTTCAACGAAACAAAAGCCCGTTGGATCCAAGAGGGAAGTGCCACCCGCAGCGGCAATACCTATCAAGCCCAAGTCAGTCATTTTTCGTTTTGGAATTGCGATGCACCTTTTCCGCTGATCGATCTGTGCATGACCCTGCAATCCGCGACCGGCAATACTCCTTTGAATAATGTGGCGGTGCGTATTCGCAGGCCTAATAATTCGTATGGATACGGCAGGACCGACTCGTCGGGACAGCTCTGCGGAAAAGTCCCCAAAAACGAAGCACTCACTTTATTGGTCCTGGATCAATGCGGCAATACGGTCTATACTCAAAATATCGGTCCCTTCAATGCCAATACTGATCTGGGGGTCATTGCAGTAACGATTCCCCCGGTCAATACAATGACCATTACCGGTACCATGACCAATTGCAGTAACAATCCGGTTACCAACGGCGCTGCCCTGATCTATACCGGAGGATCCTACAGTTATACCGTACCCGTTGTCAACGGAACTTTTTCTCATACGCTGATCCGCTGCTCGTCCGGCACCCTCAATTTTTCCGTATTGGGCATCGATTATGCCACTTTGCAACAGGGCGTCGTATACAGTGGTAGCGGCACAACCGGGATCGTGAACGTAGGAGCGATACAGGCCTGCGGCACGGCAGCTACAGAATTCATTGAATTGATCGTGGATGGCACTCCCTACAATTTTGTTTCTCCCCCCGATCAGGTGAATCTGTCCGATTCAATATCAACCCCACCTTTCACGGCAACGGTAACCGGCATTCGTACTGGCGGCGGCGGCGGGACTACCAATACGACCTTGAGTACTTTCTCGTTCAATCACACCGGAGTAGTTGCTAATAACCTTCCCTTAAATGGAGCATCTGTTTATCTTTCTCAAACCCTGAGCAGTCAGCAGATCGTTACCACCAATCCGACAATGAACATAACGGCTTACGGACCTCCTGTAACCGGATTTGTAGAGGGTAATTTCAATGTGATCATGAATTTTGGGGGAACCAACCGAAATGTGATCTGTACATTCAAGGCCCGTCGATGAGTTCGGCACCATCCAAAAAAAGGGGAATCATTGATTCCCCTTTTTTATTTTATCGTATCTCCTCAAGATTGATAGCTTTCCACCGGCTCACAGGTGCAAACCAGGTTACGATCGCCGTGCGTATTGTTCACGCGGGCAACCGAAGGCCAAAATTTGTTTTGCGAAACATAGGGGAGGGGGAAGACAGCTTGTTCGCGGCTGTAGGCATGCGACCAATCTTCGGTGATCACCATCGCCTGCGTATGCGGCGCGTTCTTGAGGGGATTATCTTTTTTATCGGATAAGCCGATCTCGATCGATCGGATCTCCTCGCGAATCGCGATCAT
>SXGQ01358281.1_pt1 | contig 24730 bp, 19 predicted proteins | sample 3178371 | NCBI WGS metagenome assembly SXGQ01 (sample SAMN11356859, study PRJNA531348) | freshwater metagenome | isolation source: freshwater sample F1-20 | place: China: Fuxian Lake, Yuxi | collected 2017-12-25 | reverse complement strand
GTCGCGGGTTCGAGTCCCGTCGCTCCCGTTCCGCAGCAGTCCGCAGGAGCCCGCAACAACTGGGGTTCCAGCGACTGCTCGGACGCCGCCTCTCCGCAGCGGACCGCCGCAGTTCGCAGCGCTCCGCACGAAATTCGTCACGAAATCAGTGACCGTGCGGACGTGGTGGGCGCATGAGCGGGAAACGTCCGCGCACGTCGCTCAGCCGCCGCGAGGCGGCCTGGATCGCAGACACGAGCGAGGCGGAGATCCGACGCATGATCAACTGCGGCGAACTCGATATCCAGTACAACGGCCGCCGGATGGCGATCACGCTGGAGTCGGCCGAGCGGACGCTCGCACGAACACCGCTCGCGAGATGGCGCCTGCTGGAAATCACTGGGGGAGGCCACCCTGGCGAGGTCGCATCGCCGGGAGCAGTCGATGCATAACTCGCTCTGCCTGCTAGTGGTCGCGCGGGGCGCTCGGCCGCAGTTGGCCGGGGCCCCGTCGTCGGAGTGGACGGGCGAGGATCCGCAGGCCGGCCGGTGACGGCGCCGACTCGCCCATCGCGAAGACGCGCGGGAGCAGGGTGCGGACGTCGTAGTACACGATCCGGTCGGCGCCGCTGCCGTCTGCGGTAACGCAGGCGAATCCCGCGACGCCTTGGCCGGGCCCGGGCATGACGCCGACGTGGACGGTGGCCGCGAGCCCGCTGCCGTTCGGGGGTGCCGGTTTGAGCGGAAGTGGGCCGCCGTCACGACGAATGTCAGCGGCACGAGACCAGACCCCGGTACGTCGAAGCGTGTCGCGTCGCACGCCGAACTGCCCGGCAACCTCGTCCTCGGTCGCGCCGCGCTCGAGCATCCGCGCCGCGCGCCTTGCACGTCGTTCGGTCAGCTCGAGCCCGTCGGGCGACATGGTCTTCGCCGCGCGGGAGGGTCGGGCGGATTGCTCGGGCCACAGCCGTTCGAGGTCGCTGAAGAAGGCCGTCCGACGCGGGACATCCCATTTGTCCTGATGCCTCCAGGCGACCAGCGCGAGGCCGTAGCAGGGCTGGCCGGGCTTGAGCATCCGGCGGGCGTCGCTGCCACCGGGTAGCCCGGTCTCAAGGAGCAGCGGCGGACCGAGATCGTCGAAATCCGGTCCGGGGCCGGGGCTCGTCGCAGAATGGTCAGGCATGAGTCCCGACCGAGCATCGCAAGTCGAGCGCGCTTCAGGGGCCCGGCCGGTCGTGACCGGATCCCTGGTCGGGGTCATGTGGGAGCTCTCCGAGATGGCGTCGTGGGACCGCGCGCCGCGGCCGGTCAGGTGCATCGCGTGGGCCGCGGTCGGCGTCGTGATCGTCTGCCTGATCATCGTGTCGGTGGCCGTCACATTGGCCGCGGTTCTCGCGCTCGCACGAGCCTCGCAACAGGCCTCCGGTGTATGGGGGAAACTATGCGCTAAGATAGGTTACGTGCCAACTGTCTCGCGAAGAACAAGACGCGAGGACTCTCTCGCCGCTTCTGTGGTGGAACTGCTCGGCACCTACCAGGTGCCGCTGCGAACCTCGGCCGTCCGGGTCCTGCTGACCGCGAGCGGCCGGGCCGCGACGGCCGAGCGCCTCAGCGCGCTCGCCGGATACGAGCGGCTGGACTACGAGCGGACGCGCATGCCGCCGAGGCTCTGCTCCGCGGTCGCTCCCGACGGGCAGGCGGTCACACCGCGCTGGTGGGCGCTCGGGACCTGGCGACTGGCCCGGCGGGTGCTGACGCCGGAGGCAAAGACGATCTGGGTTGCCGTCGCCGCCGAACGGTTGTGCCGCCATCTCGCCGAGCAGGGGTCGCCAGTCGATGAGACCGTCAGCTCTCTCGCGATCGGGATGGTCGCCGAAGTCGTGCCGGACCGGTACTTCGAGGTGCCCGAAGCTGGCGACGACTGGTGGCAGCTGCGCGACTTACTGATCCAGCGTCGCCCGGCCGTGCTCCACGGACTGGACAGTCCGACGCCCGGTCAGCACGAAGCTGAGGACGCTCTCCGTGGGAGCGAGTTGTCACCACTCGAGTTGTACTTCGGCCGGCGCGCGACGCCCGCAGGCACTTGATGCGTCCCCATAGCCCAGCCGCTCGCGAGGCTGGAGCCCGAACCGAGCCCGAGTGTCGAACATGAGCTTCGCATCGGTGACCCAACCGACGTCTTCAGCGGCGATCGAAAGGCTCTCGGCCTCGCCGCAGCTGACCTTCGTCGTCGGCGCTGGCGCCTCGATGGAAGCGCTGCTGCCCAGCTGGCCGAACCTCTTGCGCCGTCTCCTTCGCCAAGTCGCTGAGGAGCACCCGACGCTTGAAACCGAGATCGAACGGGCAACGTGGGTAGACCGGACGATCGGTGACGAAGACCTGCTCGCTGCCGGCGCCATAGTTGAGGCACTCGCGGAGGGCGGGCTCGAGCCGATCCTGACCGACGCCCTGTTCGGTGAAGGCGGGCCCGCCTCGTTCGAGCCCGGACCGATCGCCCATCAGGTAGCGCGCCTCCGCGTCGAACTCGGCGACAGGCTTGCACTGCTCACAACCAACTACGACGACTTGCTGGAGCGCGCGCTCTTGGCCAACGGGATCCCGAAACGGTCGATCAAGTCGTACGTACGCCGTCGAACGCCGCCACATGGCGCGATCCCCATCACCCACCTGCATGGATACGCCGGACGCGACAACACCAAGAACGTCGTGCTTACCGAGGAGCACTACCACCGCATGCAGCGCGGCTCCTCGTGGCAGGAGCAGATGGTCACCGACTGCCTGCAAACGTCAACCTGCCTGTTCGTTGGAACCTCGCTAACCGATCCAAACCTGATCCGCTACCTCTACGGATATCGGCAGTCCGAGGCCCGTCGCCACGCCGCGATCTTCATCCGGCAAGGCCAGGTCGACGACCTGAGCGACAACGTGCGGGCCGCTCGCGAGGACGCCGTGTCGAAACGCTGGGGCCGCTGCGGCGTCGAAGCCGTGTTCCTCGACCACTATGCCGACGCAGCCCAGTTCGTCTACGAGATCGGCCTCCGTCGCAAGGACCCCACCGGACACCGATCCGTAGGCCAGCGCGCAGAGGACGCACTAAACGCCATCAGCAGCCGTGCGCTGCTGGCCGACGCGCCGCTAGACATGTTCGCCGAACGGCAGGTGGAACTCAGTCGATGGCTGCGAATCACCCTGACGAACACCCTTGCAACGGTGCTTGGAGACGCGGATCTCCCGGGCGGCGAGCGGCTCGCGCTGGCGCTCTGGCTGATCGGCCCGGATGGACGGTGTCTGACCGGCTGGGCGCACAGTGATCGGGCGCACCAGGATCCGGCGACAATCGAAGCAGTGCCCATCCTCCCAACGAGCCCGTGGGTCTCGGTGAGGACCGTCTGCCAAGGAGGGCGAGTCGAGATGAACCGAGCTTCGGACGTGTCACGTTGGCGGTACGTGCGCGGTCTGCCGCTGATCCTGGAACACCCCACGCGACTTCCCATCGGATGCCTCACGATCTCGTCCACCAAGGCGGACGTCGAAACCGTACTGACCCAGATGCCCGCGGATGCGAAGGCGGACCTGCACCAGGGTCTGCTTGACGCGGTGGTGCCGCAGTTCGAGAGAGTGGTCGCCGAGGCGCTATGACGCCGTCATCCATAGCCTCTACAGTCAGACCATGGCCCCACAGCACGACGAAGTCCTCAAGCGAGACCGTGACGGATACATAGTCGCGTGGGACACCACTCGGACCAGCAAGAGCAAGCGTGACCGGGTTCAACGCGTCGCAAAGCGGCACAGTGATCTGTTGGGCAAGATCATCGACAGCGACCGCTCCGAGAGTTCCCGTGGAGGGGAGCAGTCCGCTCGCTAGCGAGGTCGTAGTACCCATGGCAGAGCGACCGTGGGCTGCGCGACCCTGCGCGTGCGGATCCCGTAGCAGCGCGCCTTGGCACTGTACCCCCCGCGCGTTACCACTGCTCGGCCGTCTCGGGTCGCGGTCACATCCGTAGTCAGCTGGGCCCGCGCGCTCTTTGCGGGTGACCGCCAGCGCCTAGAAACAGCCTCCGAGCAGGTAAGTGCCGCGAGATTGGATGGCAACGCGCCGACTAGCTCGAGCGACCGTCAACGTCGCACTGCCCAGCTCCGGCGTCGAGCTGCTGGTGGCTCACCGGGTCGTGAGTACCACGGTGTACGCGACGAACTGGTCGCTGCACCTTCCGCGCGGCCAGTCGTCCGGGAATGAGCGCCCAACCCCGCGGAGAACGTTTAGCGCGTTCGTCTCCACGTTCTCCTCCTCGGCCTGCACGACGGTTACGACCGCAAAGCCCGCCAGCCGCGAGCGCGGGTTCGTGCAGTACTTCTCCAGCCGGTCGAGCGCACGCGCGTCCGGCTGAACCTGCTCGTTGCTGCGGTCGGCCGTGTCTTCGTCGATGCTGGCCAGGTTCCATTCCGGCGTTCCCTCCTGGTAGTCCGGGTTGGCGGTCTTGGTCCCGGGCACGTTGCTGCCGTCCGTGGCAGCCTCCCCGCAACCGGCGACGGCCCAGGCCGCAAGCAGGATCACTCAAAGTCGTCTTACCATTAACGCAAACCCTACGGCCAAGGCCCGACCGGGACGCGGCGGATCTTGCCTCGGCCACCCGCCTATGGTCGAATGCGATTGACCGTAATGGGGCGCCTCGACAATACTCGACCGAGTCACGACGCTCGCCCGCGGAGGCCTCGTGGCCTACCTCACCCGGCTGCTGCAGCGCTCGGGGTCTTCCTGTTCGGGTTTGGGGCTCTGCTCATCTACTGGTTGGCCGGGGACTGGCCGACGGATCACGGGCTCTTCACGTACCGCGCGGCGACGATCGGTGACGCGATCCTCCTGCCGACGATCGTCGGGATCCTTGTCGCGGCTTTACGTCTCGACACGCTGTGCGTCGGGAACAACCGGCCGTTGGAACGCCGCGCTGCCCGCGTCGGTGCCCTGCTCGGGGGGCTCGTTGGCTGTGGCCTGCAAGTGGCATGGCTCGCCGATGCGGAGCCGACTACGAATTGGACACTTCCGGAAGCACATACGTTCAATGCTCCCGGTTGGTGGCACGCGGCGTTCTTTGTGGCGGTGCTCGCTGTGATCTCGGCGCTCTCACTGACAACGACGGTGCGCGTCCGTGCGGCGCGGCGGGAGGGGAACGAGGCTGTGGCCGAGCTCGCGCGCTCGCCCTGGCTCGTGGTGCTCGTAACAGCTCTTGCTCTTTTTGAAGTGCTTGTGGCCGTGGACGGAGCGCTGGTCGGTGACGGTGCCGTCACCGCAGTCACTGGCGTTCCGCTGGCCGTCGGTGCGCTGCTGGTCGCGGCGCTCATGCTGGTGGCCTTTGGGCCGGACCGCGAAGTCGTGTACTCAGCTGGGTTGGGTGTGGCGATCGCGGTGGGGTGTGGTGCCCTCGCCACGGTCGGTCTTCCCGTTTCGCCGAAGGTGGCGCTCGTCGCGAGTTGGTGCGGAGCAGCGACAGGGGTCGCGCTCGCCAATCCGCTTGTCGCGAACCGGCGACACAGGTGGCTACGGGCGACAGCGGCAATCGCGCTCTTGCTCGGTGGGGTCGCAGTTGCGTTCGAGACCGCCGTCGACCACCCGGGGACGGCGGCACTCGCCGTCGGGGCCGGGGCGGCGCTCGCATTCGCGTTCGGCGTACCGTCCGTTCAGGACGAGGACGAGCCAGGGCTCGTCATCTTCGCGACCGCCTACATGCTCGGCCTGCTCGTCGCGGCCGCGTGGATCGACGCACAGCCTGTCGACCAGGCGCGCGCTGCGATCACGATCGCCGCCGCGACCACCTTGCTCGATGCAATCGCCATCACACTGATCCGTGATCGGTTCAACGGCTTTGTGAAGGACGTCCAGAAGCAACGCCATGAAGAAGCGGGCGACAGTCTTCGCGGCCCGCAGGCATGGCTCCTGCTCCTCGGGCTCGCATTCACCACGCTTCCAGCCCTCATCCTCTTGCTTGTCGTTGCCACGGACGGTCTCGGGCTCGATGACCCGGCCGGCGGGGCGGCGGCGGGTCTCGTCGCGGTCGGTCTGGCGGCTGGCGTTGCGGGTGCACTAGGACTTTCCGCCCTCCTGCTTGTGCGCCGCCCGCCCCGAAGGTTGGATCCGGGAGAACTCGGCGACGCCGACGACGACAGGCTGAACTGGCCTACCGCGCCAGCCTTCCCGGCTGTCGTCCTCGTCACCGTTGCCGCCGCGGCACTCACCGGGACACTGCTGGGCTTGTTGACGGGGCCGCTTCACTACCTCGGGTTTGCGGCGTTCGCTGCCGTCGGCATGGCGAGTCTCACCGCGGAGGACACCATCAATAGCCCGATCCGACTCCAGCTCGCCAAGCCGACGGTCAGCGCGCGTCTGATGTCCGGCGCGAGCGCCTTGACGACCGGGAGTGGAGTGCTCTGGCTGATCACCAATGGCCTCTGGGACGGTGAGGAGCCTGCCTCGATCTCCGGCTGCGTCGTCGCCTGCGCGCTTGCGCTGCTAGGTCCCGCGTTCGTCGCGATCGTCGCTGGTGTCGTCAACGCCCAGGCTCTCACGAGCCCGTACATCACCGAACAGGCCGCTTGGTTCAACGCAATCGTTCAACCCCTGATGTATAGCGCGGTTGCCGCGCTCGCGTTCGCGGTTCCGGTCTGTGTCGTAGGGCGCGTCGAGGCCAGCGGCGTGGAGAACGCAGGGCTGGCGACGCTGGCCGCAGTCGGGTTTCTCCCGGCCGTCCTAGGCGTCTTTCTCTGGATCCTGAAGAACAACAACCAGCACCGGCTGAACGAACTCTCGAAGTGTCCCAAGCGCGTCGAGGACGAAGCAATCCGTCGCGGCGTGAGCATTGACAAGTTCAACAGTCGTCGCGGGGACATTCTCAGCTGGCATGCGGTCTTCGTCAACGTCGTGACCGGCGCTCTGGTCGTGAGCGGGCTGGCCTGGGGGTACTACGTCGCGGCGTTGACGTGATGCTGCGCGTCGGAGAAACCGGCTGATCGAAGTTCCAGACACGGCCGGACCTTCCGGGGGTAGGCGCCGCGACCAGCCATGCAGGCGGTGATCACCCCCAGTGCAACGGAGCTGTGCCTGGGACCTGATGCGGACTGCACGAATGCGCGTCGATCCCTAAGCTTGCCGCCCACCCGGCATGATCCTGGGTAGTTTGCGTTGAGCTAGTAGTGGGCAGTCTTCGAGCGGGGGTAATCGGTGCGGCGAATCAGGATGTCGGGCGTTCTCGCCATGGCCACAGGAGCGGCTCTGCTCGGAGGCGGTGGTCTGGCGGGAGGTGCCGTCGTCGATCCTTCAAGGGTCCAACCGCTTGCTGACTCACTGCGGCCAGCGCTTCCGGACCCCTCGACCCTGACGCCCCCACCCGGTGTCGTCCCGCCGGCCGAGCCTGAAGGGTCACCGGCGCGCAGACTTTGGCGCGGACAGCGGCTCACCGCTGCTGAGCGGCTCGAGTTGCGGCGCGCGCGAAAAGCGTCTCGTGGGGCATTTCGGCGGCTCAGCAGGGCTCAGGCTCTTGCGGTCTTCCGGAAGGAGCATGCTCGGCTCTTGCGGGCACCGGCTTTCGCGCCCCTAGACGGCCTCGTAGTGGACGAGATCCGGTCAGAGAACACCGCGGTGGTTCAGCGAATGCGAGACGGCAAGCGCAACCCGAGCCTCGTCGTGTCGTCCGTGCCTCTTGCTACGGACGATGGTGACGGCGACCTGGTGCCCGTCGATACCGCGCTTGCTCCGGTTGCGGGCGGCTTTGCCCCGGCGCAGCCGTCGCAGGACTTAACGATCGGTGACAGCGCAGCCGACCCAATCACCGTCGGCGACGGCGGAGCTGTGGCAGTGCAGGCGCTGGGCGTTTCCGATAGCTCCGGTGTGCTCGAGAACGAGACGATCGTCTATCCCAATGTCGGGACTGACACCGACCTGGCCGTCCAGCCGACCGCGGAGGGAGTCCAGACCTTCCACCATCTGCGCTCCGCCGAGAGCCCGGAGATGGTGGCGCTCGGCTTCTCTCTACCTGACGGGGCCGCCCTCGTGGGGGACCCCGACAAGGGCCTGAAGATCATGAAGGGCGACCAAGAGATCGGGATCGTCACCGCGCCCGTCGCATGGGATGCCGATCAGCAGCCCGTCGAGATCGACACGACCGTCAAGGGATCGATCCTCGAAATTGAAGTCGCCCACCGCAACGTCGAGGTGAAGTACCCGATCGTCGTTGACCCCGTTATCCAGCGGTCGTCGCACAACACGCAGATTTGGCCAAATACCTACGACGCGTTCCATGGCTTCACGCCCGCGCAATGGGGCGGGACCTCTTGGGTGCTTGCCTTCCCGCACTCGCAGATCCCACGCGCTCTGGGCATCTCTGCGGGGCCCGGCTACTTCGACGCGAACAACCGCGGGACCTGGGTGTACTGGGCCGGCGGCGCCGATGCTCGAATCTGGTTCGCTCAGTTTCACGGCTGGGGCAAGCCGTGGCATCAGAACGACTCCGTGTACACGGGCATTTGGGCTCAAAGTCGCAACGACTGGGAGCGAAACCAGGCCCAGCAGCCCCAAGTTTGGATGCAGAGCGGCGCGTTCGACGGGTTCAATCCAAAGTACTGCCCGCTGCCGGAGTACATCCCGACGTGGGAGTACCCCAACCCGGGCTGCATTGACTGGGGCGGTACCTACAACAACGCCGCCGTCTTCGGACTCTTCATGGATGGCGGTGGCTACCGCGGCGCGTGGACCGACACGATCATCCGCGGGTTTACTGTCGCGATCGCCGACTGGCATGCCCCGTGGAGCCACGCCGACACTACGAACAGCTGGACGCAAGACGGCCAGGTTCACGTCGCTGCGGGGGACAACGGGCTCGGTGTCAAGCAGGTGCGCATCGAAGCCCCGAACCAGCCCCAGTGGGACGGCGCAATCGTTGACACTGACCCGTGCGACGCCAGCACATGGCAGCCATGCCCGAGAACCAAGCACTACTGGCCACGACTTGGGAATCTGCCGAAGGGCCGTAACCACACCCTGCGTGTGTACGTCACCGACGCCACTGGAAACATCCTGAGCGAGCCGCGCGACTTCCTCGTCGGCGTCGCCGCGGCTGCCACCGACTACGCGCTCTACCGCGAAGACGGCTCCGCGATGGTGTGGGTCATGAAGGGCGGCCTCAAGCACTGGGTGGCGTCGCCCGACGCAGCAGCGGCAGCAGGACTCGACCTTGCCGCGCTGCAACAGGTGCCAGCGGGGAACCTGGCCAGCTATCCGCGCGGCGCGGACGTCACCATTGACAATGCACACCAGTGGTGTGTCTATCCGACCAGCTGTCAGTACGGTGGCTCGGATCGACGCGTCAATCACCCGAGCGAGGCCCGACCCCTGGCAGACGTCTTGAAGTCGGAGGATGAAGATGCGGTCTACAACGCCCTGTGGGCCGGGTTGCATCCTGGGGACACCATCTACATGGACCAGTACTTCGAGTCTGCGGCGAGCGATCCAGAGTCAGGGGACCAGAACGAGGGCCGCTCGATCTTCAACGCGGCGAGCGACGCTGGGTCGGTTCCCGATCCGAGCCCTGCCAATACGCTCTGGATCGGATCATGCTTCGCGAACCCTAGGAAGAACGGGTCGCTCCCGGTCGACCTTCCGTCTTGGGTGCCGGGCATTGGGACTGTCACCTGGGCGCACCACAAGACCGTCTTTGAGCATCGTGGCCGCGCCACGACGCTGACCGCTGACAACGGTGTGACTGCTTACCTGATCATGGCCGACATCGAGATGAAGCGCTGGGTGCGATCGCGCGCGATCAACACCATCGTTGAGGTTCGGACCGATTCCAACGTCATTGTTGGAGGCAACCCGAGAACGAAGAAGGACAAGGCCGACGCCGTGTCACGCGACGCAACCCGACCCAAGAAGATGCCGTGGTACGCCCACAAGGCCCTCTGGGTCTACTCGGGCGCCAGTTTCTACTGGCGAGGGGAAACGCGGTGGCAGCCGATCGATCTGGTCGCCGGGAGCGTGGGGCTTAAGTGGCGTGGTGACTTCGTTGGCCAGAACCTCACCAACGTCAACCGGCAATGGCTCGCCTGCAGGGTATGACTTCCGGGACCAAGTACCGCGCCGTTGCCGTGGTCGGCATCGTTCAGTCACTTACCTCAGGACGAATACATGCAGATGTGAGGCTCGTTGTTGAAGGTCCTGAAGGATGCTCGCTCTGGGGCGCAGGCTCACCCGGACTGGAACTCGAACCGCAGTCCGATCCGGCATACCTATACGAACTTGGAGACGACTGCGTCGGCGAGATCGCGAACGACCTAGAACGCGGCGGCGACACACTGGACTTCACGTTCAATGACCTCGCCCAGTATTGGGTCGGCCAAGACATGGAGAGCGACCGACTATTAAGGGGGCTTGGCGCGAATTAGGCCCCCAGCACCTCTGACCAGGCCACCGGGCAGCACCGTCGATTGTCAGAAGTGGAGTTGACCCGGTTCGTGGACACCTTGATCTACGCCTGATTTGGTGGGGTCGAGATTCTGGAGTCAGGCGGCGTTGTGGTGGCGGGGTTCGTATTCGGTCGGGGGAAGGCGTCGGCGCCGGCGGCTCGCACTCCGCGGATCTCGTCGAGCCTTGTGAAGCCCGCGCTCTCGTTCGACGTGACGGCGGCGAGGCTGATCGTGAGCTCCTGGTTAAGTCGTACGGATTGACCGCCTCCCGAAGACGATCTGGGCGGCCGTCCACTTCGAACTCGGTTCGACTTCTTCGCCGTCGGCTCGACGCCGTTGGACGTCCGGGTTGACGAAGGTCTCCACGCACCAGTCGCGCAATGCGGCGGGATCTTCGAGTGGTATCGGGACCGTCGTCGGTCGGGGCGGTTCGGGCTGGGGCATGGTCACGCGACCGTAGCCCGACTGTCGGCGTCCTGACCATCGCCGCGCAGGACTTAGATCCCGCCGGCGCAGCACGCACACCCCGGGGGCACGCTCTGCGCCCGCGCAACAGGTTCGCGTTCGTTGCCCCCCGGCCGGATCTACAACTCTCCGGATGGTTTCGGAGCAAGGACAGACCCGGGTCACAGCGTGCGCGCTACCACCCCGGCGGGCGGGCGATACGCCGCTCACAGGCCGTTCTTGGAGCGTCTCAGCGAATGACAGGTTGGCGCCATGCCCATTCGTGAGCGCTCATCCAGAACCTCGGCCCGCGAGTGCGGGAGCGTGCGGCCGTGGATGAACGCGACCGCCCCCCAGGGCTGCCCGAAGAGATCGATCGCCTCGTCTGGGTCGTCACCGGCGTCCTGCTCGACGGGTCTGAGCGCGCCACCGTCAGCTGGCTCCACGCGCTGGCTCGCACCTTGCTCCTCTACGCCAACACGCCGGCCACCGTCGGTGGGGTCATTCGCGACGCGCCGGTCCAGGGTCTCCCGCCGCGCCGCAGCCTGCGGAGCGCGGAGTCCGGGCTGCGTCGGATGGGGATCGACGAGGACAAGCTTGTCGCCGGGCTCGAGGCGGCTCGCGCTCGCGATGACTTGGCGCCTCGCCTGCCCCGGGCGTGGGCTGAGACGCTCCTCGCCCCGGTGGTCTGGCCAGCCGTGGCAGCGGTCGCACAGGATGGTCCGCGCGTGGCAGCCGCTCGTCTGCAGCGGCTCCTCGACAGCGAAAGCGAGCGGAAGATCAATCCGACACGGGCGCGTCCGGACGGAGGGTTCGTCTCGCGGAGCTACCTCATGGCGCAGTCAAGCGCGATGCATCGCCTGTTCGCGGCGCTCGTCACGCTGCGTGCGCGCGGGGCTCGGCTGCCGTTCCTGGACGCCTGGACATCGGTCCCACAGAGGCCGCAAGTGACCGCGCTGGATGCGAACACGGATCGCAGCGGGCCGCCACGAACAACCCTGCGGCTGGTCCATCGGTCGCTTGACGCACGCGTGAAGGAGCTTCTTCTGATCGAGGACGGCCAAGATGAACTCGCGGCGGTACAGCGAGCCACGATTAAGCGCCTTGAAAGAGGAGTGCTCACCGCGGCGCGCAACCGGATCATCTTCGACTTGCTGGCAGTGATTGGTATGCGCTGCGGAGCCCTACAGGCGCTCCGGCGCTGTGACTTTGAGCCGCGTCACCGCTGCCTGGACGGCAAGCCTCGTCCCGCGATCGCCCTCCGGCCCCGGAAGAACCTTCCCCACAACCTTGTGCGCTGGAAGGTCTTGCCCGACGCGCTGGCCCTTGAGATTGTCGTGCACTCCACGGTGCTCAAACGAGTGGTCGGAACTGAGCTGGATCCGGAGGGACCGCTGATTCCCGCCCAGCCGTCAAAGCCTGAGCTGTTCCCTACCCGGACGACGCTCCAGACGCTGCTCGCCGGCAAGGTGCCGTCCCCCACACATCCGAGCGGCCGAGTGGCACTGGTCCCGTTCTCGATCGCCGCGCTTCACGGCGAGATCACCGACGACCCGGACTCCTATCTCGGGTACTCGCCGCATCGCCTCCGCCACTCCGCGTTGCAGCTGGCGCGAGAGGGGGCCCGTCAGTACATGACCGACAACGGCCTCGAGATGGACCCGGAGTGCCTCTCCGAAGTGCTCCTGGACCATGAAGTCGACAGTGACCGCTATGGGTATGCCGACATCAGCACCGAACGTGGCCGAGAAAAGTGGACGGCAGTGGCCGCGGAAGTCAACTGGCAGATGCTCACCGGGGACATGGGAGCGCGCAAGGCCCAGGACGCCGCCGGCTTCCGGGCCGCGGTCCGCGAACGCAACGCCGTCACCGCCGAGATCGAACTGCTGCAGCAGCGGATCGACTCAGCGTTCGCTGCCATGGAACGAACCGCCCGGGTCACGCGCCGCGGCGACGACGCCATGACCCAGATCCTCAACCTGCTCCGGGCACAAGCTGGCGTGTCGTTTGAACTGTCACTCGAGCGGCGCCTCGAAACCCGACGGCGCGAACTCGACGTCGAACTCGAGCGGATACGCCACGACCCCAACCGGCTCGTCCTTCTGCCCGACGACGCGCCCCCCGAAGACCAGCGCGTGGACCTCGACCGCATCGAACGCGACGAGGCCGCAGTTGGTGGCGGCATGGTCCTCTCGTTCGGCGGCAAGCCCGCGGTCCGCGACTGGATCACCGTCAACGAGCTCGCCGAACTCGCCAGCGTCTCACCAGCGTCCGCACGACGATGGGCAAGCGGCCAGCTCCTGCCATTCCCGGCCGGAGACCCGCGCAACCCCTGGCTCACACCAGTGCCGCCCGTAGACCAAGGAACGCACGCGCGGCGACGCCGCATCGCCGCCGCACACCTGTCGCCCGAGTTCCTCGCCCCGCCAGCCCGAATACAACTCCTCGAGCAACAACTCGCCGGGTGGCCAGTCGGCTGGTCGATCGAGGAGTGCGAACGGCCACTCGAACTCGCTGACGGTTTGTAGGAGTCCACCGTGCGGCGCGGCGTACAAGACAACGTGGGAGGCGGTAAGCCGGTAGGGCGAGAACCCGCCGCTGGCTAACAGATTGGTAGCGAGCGGTCGGATTCGGAGAACGCCGGCGGTCCGCAGACGGGTGACAGCGAACCTCCGTCATCAACCGGTGCGGGTGCGTTGTCAAACCCGATCGGGGTCGTCGCGAAACCGGGGTGCACAGCCATGGCAACCGCGTGGTCACGGTCCGCAGCATCGCGGGATCTAGCAGGTCGTCGGACCCTGCCCTTCAGGACGGCTGGTTCAGCTTTGCCTCCTTGAACGACGCTTCGAGTTGGTCGAAGGTCGCTCGGGTCACCTTCGGGCTCTCGTGGTAGAGGCGGTGGGCACGAAGTGGGCCTGCGTCTGCGCGCAACTGGTCTGCCAGCGCGGCGAGGCCGGCGGTTAGGCGCGTGGCGTCGATTCGCTTTCTCCTCGCGAGCTCAAGCGCCAGACGGTCGATCACACGGCCGCGCTCCGAAGGGGCGAGCCCGACGAGCCCGTCTTCGCGCAGGATCGCGCGGGGTAGCCGGCGGGTCAGCTCGGGGGTCCACCATCCGCCGTCCAGTCGAGCGCGCGACGCGTTGCGGCGCGCCGACGGGCGCATGACTTCGGCGAACGCCGCTGACGGCAGGGCGATCAAGCGGTCGGCGGCTGCCTGCCTGGCGTCGGCGGCCGCGACGGGCAGCCATCGGGACCGAGCGTCGCAGCGGTTGATCAGGAGGACGATGCCGGCGCCGACTGCGGGCAGCTGGAGCGGCTTGCCCGTTCCGAGGAGCAGCTCAGTAACGCGTTCGATTCGATGGCGCGACTGGGCTCGGTAGTGCGCTGCAAGAAGCGCCATGGCACGTGGCTCGGTGATACGGTCCGCTAGCAGCTCGATCGCCAGTCGCGCCTCGGGCGTGGGAATGCGTCGTCCCGCCCCCGCGTCGTACGCCAGTAGTGCTGGCGGCGGCGCATCACTCTCGGGCGGCGGCCCGAGTGCCTCGACGGCGTCTCGCACGCTCCTCTCGCTACGCCGCGAGTCGAAGAATTCCCGGGTAAGAGTGAGGTCCGTGGTGACGTCGGTGATTGGCTGGCCGTAGGCCCACCGCCAGAGTGCCTCCAGACGCTCAGCGAGTCGGCGAGCGGGTTCGGGCTCGGCCGGGAGCTGCCACTCCTCTGCGGGCGACTGGGCCATGCGCGCTTACGCGGCTGCTGGAGCCTCGCTACCCAGTGCGCCCGCTAGACGGGCGGCGGCGTGTGCGGCGAACTCGGGATTGAGCTCTGCACCGATGCCGATGCGGCCGTTGCGGACTGCAGTGACAACGGTCGAGCCCGTGCCGCAGAACGGGTCGAGCACAATCCCGGACGGTGGGCTGCAGGAACGGATTCGCGGACCGATGAGCTCCTCGTGAAAGGTCGCCGAATGCCCGCCCGAGCCGGCTCTGACGGAGCTGCGGATGACGTCGAGTGCGCCGTCCTCGACCTCTTCGAGGTCGTAGTAGTACCGTGGCCGACCGCCGGGCCGGCGCTGTACGAAGTGAAAGAAATGCTCGTGCGACAGCCTTAGTCGATCGCGCTCGGGGCGCGGCGCCACGTGCGGTTTGGCCCAGATCACGTCGTTGCGCAGGATCCACCCGGCCTCCTGCATCGCGATCGCGAAGCGCGCCGGGATCATCAGCAACTGCTTGTCGTGGCGGAACCCCCCCGCAGGGGTTCGGCGCCGCGACCGCTCGGCGCCGCCGAGCCCCTGGCGGCCCCCGTTGCGGATGCTCGCCCACCGCGCAAAGTAGGTGTCTCCAAGGTTGACCCACATGCTCCCCTCCTCGTCGAGCGCGGGCTGCAGCCCGTTCAGTATCTCCACGAGGTGCGCGACATACCACTCTGGGTACGGCTCGAGCCCGAGAACGCCTCCGTTGTCGCGATACCACGCGTACGACGGCGGGCCCTCCTCAGGGCCGGCGATAGCCCTCCACCGCTTGAGCACTGCCGCGTCATGCTCGAGACCGTACGTGCGCAGTCCCCAGTACGGCGGTGAGGTCAGGACTAGATCGGCACGCGCGCCGCGCAACTGCGAGCCCAGGTCGTAGGCGTCGCACTTGATGATGCGGGAGTCGCCGACAGTCTCCGGCTCGGGTCCACTGGACGACATCGCCGGTCAGACTACAGAGTGCGGCCGCACTTTCAAGCGCGGCCGCACTTTCGGGTGCGAGGCCTTGGCCGCCACGCGGTAGGCTCGCGCGCGTGTCGGACTCCGAGGCGCATCACCGATCGAGCGAAGTTCAGCGCAAGCACGACCGCCGCGCGATCGACCTTCTCCGCGGCGCCGCGCTAGACCGGGAAGAGATCGAGATCGCCGAACTCCTGGTAGCCGCCCCGCACGACGTGCGGCACATCGTAGAGAAACTCCTGGGCGCGGATGCTCACGCTTAGTTTCGACGTCAGCGAGCGCCAAGCCCTCCCTCTGCTCAGTCGACCGGTCGCCATCGACCGCGTCGCCTGGCTCGAGGGCAGTAACGGAATCGGCAAGTCCCTATCCGTCCGTGTGCTGGAACTCTGCACGGGGCGGCAGCCGTACGCGCGGCATCCGCGGGCGTGGCAGGGCATGCGCGACGGGCTCGGGCCGACCGCCGTCACGGTCAGCGGGCTGGACGGTGCCGCTTCGATCCGCTGGACGTTCGATACTCGGGAGTGGCCCGTAGACGTTCCGGATGCCGTCGATGACTCGTTCTTCTCGATCACGGTCGATGACCGGCCATCAACCCTCGACGAGGTTCAGCGGCTGCTGAGCGTTCATCGCATCCAGGGCAACGAGGGCCTGATCGAGACGCTCGCCGAGCGCATCGAGACCGATCAGTCGCTGATGCGGTCGTGGCGAACGCGGCACACGGAGGGCCCGGACTCGACGCTCGGCCGGGTGACGGCGATGATCGAAAGCGCGACGCGGCTGCTCGAGCCCCTCGACCCTGACCTCTACACGGAGTTTGCGCGGCAGGCGAACGAGGCGAGCGAGCTGAGCGAGACCCGTCGCACCGACCTTCGAGAGCAGACTGAGCTGACCCAGCGCCTGGAGGCGGCGGCGCTGCTGGACAGGCAGCTCACCGAGCTGACCGACGCTGGGGAGGATCTCGACCGTCGCCTCGAGGGCCTCGACGCGGCCTTCGCGAACGCGGATGCCGCCCGCGAGAAGGCGCAGGCAGAGATCGCGGCGATCGAGGATCGCGCCGCCGTGAACGCCGCGGTCCAGCGCGATCTCGCCAAGGCGCGCGCGCTGGAAGTCAAGCGGGAGGGGCGTCGCGAGAAGGCGGCGCGCGAGCTCGCAGCGAAGCTCACCACTGGAGATATCGACTCCCCAGACGAGGCGGCCGTCGCGCTGACCAGGACGGAGTCCGAGCTTCAGGAGCTGCTGCGTCGCCGGGCCGCGATCGACGCGGGCCCGCGCCTGCGGGCGGCTGTCGAGGACGTGGCCGACCGGCTCCGCGCCGCTGAGGACGAGGGCCTCGGGCAGCAGCACCTCCTGGCCGCATCGGGCGCTTCGCTGACCGTCAGCGCGGCCCGACGGGCTCTGGGCGACCGATCCGAGGTTCTCGCGCGAGAGACAGCGACGGACGCCGGCAAGGAGCTGACGCGGCGGATCGAGCGCGTCGGAGAACAGGCTCGCGCCCTGCGTGCTGTGCCCAGGCTGCGCGACCAGCTCGCGCGGGAGCGAGAGCTGGTCGAAGAGTCGCGGACGGAGATCTCGCGTCTGCTGGAGCGCACAGATGAGGAGGCTGGAGCAGCGATCGAAGAGCTGCAGAATCATTTGCGCGAGATCGAGTCAACGATCCGCGAGGTCACGCTAGACCGCGCGACAGTCCGGCGGCAGCGCGATCTGATGGGCGGAGGCCGCAGCGCCGACGAGCTCGAGTCCGACCTCAGGCAGACGCTTGAGGGTCTGCAGATCAACCGGTCCGAGATCACCGACCGGCTACAGGGCGCGCTCCGAAAGGCCGGCGAGCTGGAGGGCCTCGTCGAGTCGACCGGCCAGATCAGTCAGGAGGCCGCTGCCCGGGTCGTCGAATGGAACGAGCGGATCCGCCGGGCCTCAGTGGCGATCGCCGAAGGGCCAGAGTTCGCGTGGCTGCGCTACGCGAGGCCGGACGACTTCCCGCAGCCCGAAGAGGAGCCTCAGCGCCAGATGGACATGCTCGTCGCGCTGCGCGCCCACCTCGAGCGGGTCGCCGGTCGCACCGGAGACCTGCGTCGCAAGGCGGCTGGCGTTGAGGATGGCCTGGAGGAGCTCGCGAAGGCCGTTCGCAGGACCCAGCCGGTCGAGCTGAAGACCTACGCGGCCGCGCTCCAGACCAGCCTCGGCGAGGAGTACTCCGGCTTCTTCAACGAGGAGGCGGTGCGCAGAGCGCTGCTGCCCGACGCCGCGCGCGCGACGATCAACCTCCATGACATGTCCGTCGACTGGGTCCGAGCGGACGGCCAGGAGCGCTCCAAGCCGCTGGAGGCCTTCAGCTCGGGGCAGCAGGCGCTCGCCTACACCCGCGCCCGCCTGGAGAACATTGACCTCGACGATGAATCCGGCGCGCGAAACCGACTGCTCGTGCTCGACGAGTTCGGCGCGTTCGTGGCGCGCGACCGCGTTGGCGATCTCGTCGCGATGCTTAGAGAGCACCGCGACAAGCACAAGGGCGACCGGATGCTGATCATCGTCCCCGCCGCCCGGGACTACGAGGCGGAGCTGGCCGACTTTCCCGACGACGAGGATCCGCCGCCCGACCTCGTTGATAGCGCGCGTGGCATCAGAGCGGCTGGGTACTTCTCGCGCGAGTACGACCTGTGACCGGGGCCATGGGGCGCGCGCTGGCCGAGCTGGGCCTAGCCGACTCGTATCTGCGCGAGGACGCGGAGCGGCTCTCGACGGCCATGGCGGACCTCTGGCAGGCGGCGATCGGACCCGTCGACGACTTCGAGGCTGACCTTCGCCGGCTCAAATCGCTGTTCGACCCGGTGGCGACAGGGGCACGCCTGCGCCGCGAGCTCCTGGCGCTGCCACCGGCGCCGCCGTCCGCGTGCTCACTGCCCGCCGAGCTGGCGCTGGTGATCGACGACGAACGCGTGATCCCCACGCCCGAGACCCGAGCGGCGATGGAGGTTCTCTCAGCCAGCGATGTGGGCGGCGGAGTAGTCCTGTTCGAGGAGGACGCGGTCTTCGACGCCCATGCCGCGCTGGTGCGTCTGTACCGGGAGTGGGGCCGCCACCGCCTCATGTCGGTGATCGCGCTCATGCATGGCGATGAGCGACCACTACAGGTCCCGGCGATCGGCGTCGCCGTGGCACTGCTTGTCAACCGGAACACCGCTCCGGAGCGAGCGCTGACTCGCTTCTCGGACCGAGATGATCGGCGAATGGTTGACGAGACCTTCTTCCCGCCCGCCGACGCCTTCGCCGAGCGCGTTTCCCCTTCGACGCGACGCAGTCAGGAGAAGGAGCAGCTGATCGGCGGCTGGCGCCTGCACGAGGTCGTGCGCCGCGCACCCGAGGCTCTCGTCATCGAGCCGGACCGGGTGTACATCGCACCCGGCGCCGAGGCGGGGCTGATCGACGTTCTCGCGACCGCCCTCGCCCGGCGCGAATCCCTGACGGCAGAGGCGCTGAACAGCGGGCTTCAGGCGCTCGTCGCGGAGCTGCGGGCGCGGCTGCCGCGACTCGAGACGCTCGGCCTGACCTTCGAGCGCCCCCACGAGACCGCTCGCGTGGTCGAGCGTCTGATCGGCGCTTTCGCCGCACACAGAGCCGAAGATGAGCCGAGCGGCGCTCCTTGATCTGCTCTCGCGGCTGATCTCCTCGCACGAGGCCCTGGACGGGCCGAACGTCGAGATCATCCGGGTCGTCGTCGATGACCTCCCGGCCATCCGCCCCACGGTCGAGGCGGCGGTGCGGTACGCGGGCGGCATGATGCTCGACGCCGCCGTCCTCGAAACCCCGTTTCCCCCCGGCAGCGACGATGCTCTGCGCGCCGCCATCGAGGTGTACCTGTCGGTCGAGCGGCCGGGCGCAGCGGCGCCGCTGACGTTCGCCGCGGCCGGCGGCGGGCTCATGAACGTGCAGATAGCCGGGCGGGAGCCCGACTCCGCCAGCCAGGCCGAGACCGAGCTGGCGGGCCTGGCCGCCGCCCTGTTTCATCGCGACCTCCCACGCTCCGAGCTGGTGGTCGTCTCCTATACCGAGGACGTGCTCGACATTTACGGGCGCCGCGCGGCCTGGGAACTGGTCAGCAGGGGGCTGTGCGACCCGAAGATCGGCTACGGCTCGGCTCGGACGATCGTTGTCCTTGTCGAGGCGTCGACGATTGACACGCCTCGCCACGGCGCACACCGATCCGGCCTGACCCACGCGCTGTCGCAGGGGCGCGCTATTCGGCGTAATGCGCCCGAGGATCTCGCCGCGCAGGCCTCCCTCTTGGCCGCCAGCGCCGCGCCCCTGCTCTTCCTTGGCGCCGGCTTCGCCCGCTCGTCGCGCCTTCCACTGGGCAACGAGCTGCGCGACGAGGCTATGCGGCGCCAGCTGGGATCGCAGACTCTCTCGGGAGAGGAGCTCTCCCGCGCCTACTACCGTTGGGCGCTCAGCACGGAGCGGCTACCCAGCTTCGAGACGAGGCTCGGCGAGCAGCGGTTCGTCGAGTCGGTCACGCTCGAGAATGTCGTACGAATCGAGGAGCGCGTGTCGGATGGCCTGCCGAGGACCCTTACCGACTTCCGCGCGACCCACGACCGCCGAGTCAACTCTCCCGGCCCGGCCGTTCGCGACCTCCGACGGCTGCTCGAGTCACCTCGCGGCCTGGTGATCGCCACCGTCAACTTCGACGAGACCGTCGAACGCCACCATCCTGACCTGGTGAAGGTGTTCGCAGATGATAAGCAGTTCGAGAGGGCGGCGGCCTACATCGCTGACTACCGAGAGGGCCTCGTGCAGAAGGTGCCGCTGCTGAAGCTGCACGGCACCATCTCGCGAGAGGAGACGTGCCTGATCAGCGACAACTCGATCGGACTTGGGCTCTCTGCAGACAAACGAGCCGCGCTCGAGTCGGCAGTCGCGGGGATCGATTCGCGCCGGTGTGTCTATGTCGGGGCGAGCATGAGAGACGCCGACATCACCCCGATCCTGCACGGCCCGCCATTCGATGTTGTCCTCGATGAGCGGTGGGTGCTTCCCGTCCCCGAGCCGACGATCGAGGAGTTCGCTCGGGTGCGCCAAGGACGTTGGCAGCGCCAGGAGGCCCTTGACTTGCAGGGTCGGCTGATCACCGAGTCGGCGGATGACTTCATCGCCGCACTGGCTGCGCACTGGCCGCGGTGACCAGTTTCGTTCAGATCGACGGAGCGACCTCGCGGTCTACAGGCGATCGGTCGTGGCGGCGACGAGGTCTGCCGCTGGCATTTTCAGCGTGTCGGCGAGGCGGAAGACGTTGACGAGCGCGACGTTGCGTTCGCCGCGCTCGACGCCGCCTATGTAGGTCCGGTGGAGGCCGACCTCGTGGGCGAGGGCCTCTTGGCTGAGCCCGAGTTCCTTGCGGCGATCTCTGACGGCGGCGCCGAACGCCGTGAGCAGGTCCTCCCGTGTCGGCACGCATGGAACCGTCGCGAGGTGACGCCTATAGGTCTACACACTATGAGTATCATTCTGCCGGTATGGGGCCGCAGGTTCAGAACGCAGACGACCTCGCAACGGCGGGGTCTGCCTACCGAGCCGCCGCCCGGGCCGTAGCCGCCGCCGATCAGGACTTCCACTCCCGGATCGACCTGATCAGCACGGCAGGCGAGTACGCCGCCCTGCTCATCACACGAGCGGCCGAGGGTCTGGAACCGGTCTTCGAACGGATGTACCGCGACACCGCGCTGTGGCGCCCAGCCGTCGCAGACCACGTCGTGTGGTCGACCTACGACTCGCGCAACCGACGGCAGCTACACGTATGGCCGCGGGGTGATCGCTACGGTGACATCGGGCCATACGGTCATGGCTCCGAGCGCGCAACGGCCTGCGGGCACGAAGTGTTCCTCGACCCCGCCAACGCCCGCAGCTGGCGCCGCGCCAGACCGGGCGAGTGGCGCGACACGCTCTCCGCAGACCCGATGCGCATCTGCGACGCGTGCCTCGGGCTCGCCGGCGACTCCGACATGGTGGTCGAGAGGCCCGGGCGCCTCGCCGGATGGGAGCGCCACCAGATCGCATCCGACGCGCAGTCCGGCCTACTGAGCGAACTGACAGCGGCGGATAGAGGGAGGGGGCTCGTCCACTCCCGGGCCCGGCGCCGCGCCGACGAATTACTCGCCACCGTCGAGATCTCGCAGGCCGCGGTCGGTCTTCGCGATCTCGGGCCGGGTGCGATCCGACGGATCCTTGGAGCCGAGGCGTACGAACAGCCTGAGCGTTGCCGCCACAGCGCTGAGATCGCTGGTGAGCTGATGACGACGCCGCGCTGGGAGGCCCTGCTCGGGCAATACATCGACGGGCTCAGCGGCCAGAGCCGCGCCGCGACGGTCGTTGAGCTCCTGCGCCCGCGCGTTCGCGACCTCCTCGCCTGATCCTGATGCCGCCAAACCGTCACGCGCGCGACAGGTCTGCCTGCAAAACAGCCAGTTCGGGCCGCGTGCCCCCCGGCGTGTGCCGGAATGTCCGGCATGGGATCGCAGCGAACATCAGGCCGCGCCTGCCACGTGAGCGGGACGACTGCACGACGGGCGCTCTCGTGCGATTGCCCCCCGGCCTGCGCCTTACTGTCCGAGATGGCCAACAGCGACAACCAACCGGCGGGCCCGGCTCACGGAGAACACGCGGGCCTGCGAGGTGCAGAACCGTGCGGTTGACCGCAGGCACACCGCAGCGCCCGCGCGCCGTCGGCCTGGTCCCCGAGGCTCCCGAGGTAGAGGTCCCGGCGGTCGAGGTGGAGGTCCTCCGGATACCCAAGCTCGTCCGCAAGGATCTGGTGGCCGAGTGGCTCGACGTCTCGGAGGACACCGTTGACCGGCTGGTGAAGTCCGGAAAGCTGCGCCGAGCCGACTTGAGCTCGAACGTCGTGAGGTTCCGCGTCCAGGATGTCCTGGAGTTCATCGAGCGATCGGTCGAGGCGGGCGCCTGACCATGGCGGGCGCGGGTAAGCGCGGGCACTACAAGGCAGTCGGCGTCGCGCGACCGAACAGCCCCATCAAAGACCGCAACAGCGGCTTCTGGCTCGCGAAGTACATCGACACCGACGGCAAGCGCAAGCAGTGCGGGCGGTACAAGACGAAGACCGAGGCGGCCGCTCGAACGCGGGAAGTCGTCGACGAACGAAACCGCCACCGACACAGCACCAGCAGCGACCGAACGCTCGTCGCCGACTTCCTCGAGGCGTGGCCCAGCCTGTACCCGCGCCACCCTCGTACCGAGGAGACCAACCGCGAGCGGATCACGCGCTACGTCCTGCCGCACCTCCCGCAGCAAGGTCAGCTTCCCATTGCTGCCCTCAGCCGCCCCCATCTGCGTGCCGTCGTCGGCGCGCTGCTGGACCGCGGTCTGTCGAAGACCACCATCGACGGCGCGATGGCCGCGCTGTCGGCGATGCTCACCGACGCCGTCGACCACGAGATCGTTGACACGAACGTCGCCAAAGGTGTTCGTGTCCGCGCGACCGACCCCAGGGCCGCGGCAGCCGCCGCCAAGCGCTCCAAGCCCAAGGTCGTCGCCCCGGCCGACCTTCGCGAGTTCATCCGCCACGTCGAGCCGCGGTACCGGCCCGCGATCTGGATGCCCGCGATGACGGGATGCCGGGCCGGCGAACTCTTCGCGGCAGGACGGGCTGACATGGACCGGGCGACCAACCGCATCTTCCTGCATGAGTCCGCCGCCCGGTACGGGGAAGTCATGGCCGGGACCAAGACGACGCACAACGTCCCCGGCAAGCAGGAGCGTGGCCGCTGGACACTGTTCCCGCCGACGCTGCAGGCGATGTTCGCCGCGCAACCGACGTCACTCGGCGGTCGCCTAGTCGTGACGCCACGCGGCAAGGTCTTCGGCCAGCGCAACTTCTACCGCGACGTCATCGAGCCCGCGCGCGAGGCCGCCGACATAGAGCCGTTCACCCTGAAGGACCTTCGCCACTCGTTCGCGTCATGGTTGCACGCGGCCGGGATCCCGGTCGCTGAGGTCGCGAGCTGGATGGGGCACAGCCTGAGGTCGGGGACCACGACGCTCGACGTCTACACGCATGCGACGGGCACGTTCGACGATGTGGCGATTGCCGTGCTCGAGGCCGTCATGCTCGGCGACGCCGCGACTGATGGCGTGGGGAAGGCGACGCCTTGATCGCTGCGACGCGCCGAGCGCCGGGTAGCATCGCGTCGAGCGGTCGTTTTGGCCTGCGTCCCGACAGCCTGACGCCCATGAAAAACGTCACTTTCACGTCACATCAACGGGCCAGATCCCCAGCTGGCGCGGGAATTCGGGTCAATGACCCCGATCCTGTCACGCCGGAGGTCGCGGGTTCGAGTCCCGTCGCTCCCGTCCCATGGTGAAAGCCCTGCCGTCGAGGCGGGGCTTTCGTCGTTCTGGGGCGCATTGACGTGGCGCACCGGCCGTCGAGAGGGTCCGATAGCTTCGCCGCGCATGAGCACGGAGACCGTCGAATCCAGGCCGCCGGGCCGCAGTCTGCCCTGGTGGGGATTCCTCATCATCGTGCTGGTCTACCTCGCGATCATCCAGGGTGTCGGCCGGCTGGTGGGAGACCCCGGGTCTGATTCCGCCCTGGAGACCTCTCGCGAGTTCTTCGAGAGCATCTTCCTCTCGATCGCGATCTCCGCCATCTTCGCGATCGCCGTCGCGACCTGGCTGGGGTGGTGGCGGCCGATCATCCACGAGCCGCGGCGCGCGCAGTCCTGGGTGAAGATCGTGCCCATCGGGCTGGTGGTGGCCGCGGCGGTCGGGACGAGCTGGGCGAACCTGTTCAGTGCCCCGGTGGCGCTGGTGCTGCTGCTCGTCGCCCTCGTGCTCACGGTCGGCTTCACCGAGGAGCTGATGTTCCGGGGGATCGGCCTGGAGATGTTCCGCCGGATGGATCTCACCGAGGGCAAGGTCGCGCTGTACAGCTCGGTCGTCTTCGGCGCGGTCCATCTCAGCAACGCGCTTGCGACCGGAGTGGGCGCGATCGGGCAGGCGGCCGCGGTCTCGTTCTCGGGCTACCTCTTCTACCTCACCCGCCGCAGGGCCGGTCTGATCTGGGTCGCGATGGTGGTCCACGGCTCCCAGGACTTCGTGATGCTCTCGGGGCAGATCGGCCCGGATCCCGAGCAGTCGCC
>SXGQ01065903.1_pt1 | contig 24746 bp, 37 predicted proteins | sample 3178371 | NCBI WGS metagenome assembly SXGQ01 (sample SAMN11356859, study PRJNA531348) | freshwater metagenome | isolation source: freshwater sample F1-20 | place: China: Fuxian Lake, Yuxi | collected 2017-12-25 | reverse complement strand
TCATCTGATGCCTCTATTCTCCCGCCTCAAGGCCGCGTTCAATGTGCAGAGGTGGATGCAGTCCTCGATGCGAATCGTCAGCGGCGGAAACGAAGCCGCTCGCCAGCCGTTCTCCTACGAGGCCGCAGTCCGCGCAAATCGGTCGTGGATCTACGCCGCGGCGAGCCTGAACGCGCAGGCGGTCGCATCTCAGCCGCTCCGGCTCTATGTGCGGTCTCGCGGCGCTGGAGCCGTGAAGCTTTGGAACACGCGCAAGCCTGGACGCGCGACCCTGAAGCGGTTCGCCGGCGAGACGGAACACAACCCGTCCCGCTATGTCATGCAGAAGGCTGCGGAGTTCGGCGACGACTACGAGGTCGTGACCGAGGCGCATCCGGTCCTCACGCTGCTCGACCAGCCGAACCCGTACCAGAACGGCTACGAGGCGACGATGCTTCGCGTTCTGTACCAGGAGCTGACTGGGAACGCCTACCTCCATCCGGTCATGGATCAGGCGAGGCAGGTACCGACGCAGCTCTGGTCGATGCCGGCGCAGTATGTCGAGATCGTTCCGGGCAAGGAGCGGTTCATCGACGCATACCTCTACGGCGTCTCGCGCGATCAGCGGCGGATCTTTGCACCGGACGAGGTCATCCACTTCAAGCGACCCAATCCCGGCGACCTGTACTACGGTCTCGGGAAGCTCGAGGCCGCGTGGGGCGTCGCGAACATGAACGCCGCGATGAAGGAGATGGACCTTTCCTTCTTCGAGAACAAGGCGCGACCGGACTACCTTCTCACGATCAAGTCGAACGCCTCGCAGGAGGAGATCGAGCGGCTCGAGGTCCAGATCGACGACAAGCTTCGCGGGAAGGGCCGCACGGGCCGATTCCTGACGGCGACGGCCGACATCGACCTCAAGCCGATGAACTTTCCGCCGAAGGACCTCGGCGGTCGCGAGGACATCGTCGAGGAGATCGCGGCCGTCTTCGGCGTTCCAGTCTCGATGCTGAAGGCGAACGACCCGAACCTCGCGAGCGCGACGATCGGCTTCCAGTCGTGGAAGGCTATCTCGGTGCTTCCTCTGCTGCGGCTCGACGAGCAGGCGCTGAACGCGCAGCTCCTTCCGCTGTTCGGCATCGAGGAGGATGCGTTCCTCGCCTACGACTCGCCTGTGATGGAGGACGAGAAGTTCGCCTTCGAGAAGCGGCGCGCGAGCGTCGCCGGCGGCATCCTGACCGCGAACGAAGCGCGTAGGCTCGAGGGACTCGAGGCGATCGAAGACGCGATGGCTGATCGACTGCTCATCAACGGGCAGCCGCTCGGCGGTCCTGCGCCGGCTCCGGCTCTACCGTTCGGCGCGAGTATCCAGACGGATACTCCCGCGCCGGAGCAGAAGGACGCGCTCTCCGACTGCGTCGAGCAGAAGATCCCGAAGCTGCTCGACGAGGGCTACGACCGGGACCAGGCGATCGCGATCGCGTACTCGATGTGCGAGGGCAAGTCGCTCGAGGACGCGGTCGCCGCGCTCCCGATGGAGCCTCGCGCGAAGGCGCTGTCCGACATCGACACGAAGCCGCCGCAGACGGTCGCGGACAACGCGCGACGGGCGCTCGAGGTCCGCGCGCGAAAGCCGGAGTCCGAGCGCGGCATGACCGCGGTCGGCATCGCTAGGGCGCGTGACCTCGCGAATCGCGTATCGCTCTCCGAGGACACGATCCGCCGAATGCTCGCGTACTTCGAGCGGCACGAAGTCGACAAGCAGGGCGAGACATGGGACGAGCAGGGCAAGGGCTGGCAGGCTTGGAACGGCTGGGGCGGCGACGACGGATTCGCGTGGGCGCGCCGAAAGGTCGAGCAGTTCGACCGCGAGCGCGAGCGGAAGGCGGCGCGGAAGTCCTGCGGCTGCTGCGCGAAGAACGGAGGCGGCGATCCGCCGGCGAAGCCGTCCGAGCGGATCAGCGGCAGCGAGCGAAACCCGGAAGGGTCGGCAAGCGGCTCGCGCGGAGGGATCGAGATCAGCGAGGAGACGGAGAAGGCGCTCAAGACGAAGGTCGACGAGCACAACGAGAAGCACGGCGACACCGACTCGAAGAAGGTCGATCTCGGGATGCTGAAGGCCGTCTATCGGCGCGGCGCCGGTGCATTCTCGACGAGCCATCGCACGGGCGTCGGCCGCGAACAATGGGCGCTCGCTCGCGTGAACGCCTTCCTCTATCTGGTCCGAAACGGCAAACCAGAGGACGCGGACTACACCACGGACTACGACCTGCTGCCGGACGGCCACCCAAAGAAGAGCGAGCAGAAGAAGTCCGTCAGCCAGAAGGCTCTCTGGTCTGCTCTCTACACCAAGGCGAGCGAACGCGACGCCGAGCGCGAATACGAGGACATCACCGAGAAGGAGCAGGCGATCGGCCGCGCCGTCTCCAAGGTCCTTGAGAAGCAGGTTGCCGAGGTCATCGCCGCGATCCGCAAGGAAGGTAGACCGACCGCGCAGACCGTCGCGCGCGTCGAGAAGCTGCTCCGCGAATCGCGATGGAACGCCGATCTCGTCAATGCGCTGCGACCGTATCTCGGCGACGCGCTTGAGCAGGGAGTCGCGCTCGGACTGGACACCGTTGGGAAGATGGTCACGGGCGCTCCGGACTTCACGCCGGCGCGCGACGACCTCCGCGCCTACGCGCAGTCCGAGTCCGTGCGCCTCGCGCGCACCGCCGCACAGGGCGTGAACAAGTACACCAGCGTCCGAGTCGGCAAGATCCTCGGCGACGGCATCGCCGACGGCGAGACCGTCGACCAGCTTGCCGATCGCGTTCAGAACTGGGCCGGCGAAGCGGGAGACGCCGAGCGATCGACGCGGCTCCGCGCCGTGACCATCGCTCGCACCGAGGCGCAGCGAGCGACCCGCAAGGCCGAGCTGGAGGCGTGGAAGTCGACGGGCATCGTCGAGGGGAAGACCTGGCTCCTCGCGCCGGACCCATGTGAGTTCTGCGAGGCGGCATCGAAGGCGTTCGAGAAGGAACCCGTCGGCCTCGACGAGCCTTTCTACACAAAGGGAGAGACGCTGACCGGAGCAGACGGCGGCGCGCTTCAGCTCGACTACGAGGCGATCGACTCGCCGCCGCTCCATCCGAACTGCCGCTGCTCGATGATCCCGAAGCTTGCCGGGGAATACGAGGAAATCTCTCGCGAGATCGACGCCGATATCGAGGCGTACTTCGAGCAGCTCGGCAAGGAGAACGCATGAACACGATGAACCGCAAGGCGCTCGCCGCCGAGGTCTCGACGACCGCGAAGGGATTCACCGCCGTAATCACGGCCGAAACGCTCGACCGCGACGGCGAGGTTCTGATCCCGCAGGGCATGAACTCCCGCGAGTTCGATCAAAACCCTGTTCTCTTCTGGAACCACGATTACGCGAAGCCCGTCGGCAAGTGCACCGGGCTGAAGCGCGGCGACCGCTCTATCGTCGGAGAGTTCACCTTCGCGAAGAAGCCCGACGGCTATGTCGGCGAGTTCTTCCCGGAGGTCGCTGCGGCGCTCGTCGGTCAGGGCATCGTCAACGCCGTCTCGGTCGGCTATGTGCCCGAGAGCGGAGGCATCCGCCGAGCAACCGATGTCGACCGCAAGAAGTACGGCGACGAGGTGCAGACGGTCTTCTCTCGGTGGAAGCTGCTCGAGGTCTCGCTCGCTCCGCTTCAGGCGAACCCGGACGCGCTCATCACGGCGGTCAAGAAAGGCATCGTCTCGCCTGTCGCCGCGAAGCAGTTCTTCGGAGTCGAGCCGCCGAAGCGGACAATCGTGACGATCGACATCCCTGCACCGCGCTCAACCGCGAAGAAGTCCGCGCCGATTGATCTTTCGGAGATCGTTCGTCGCGAGGTCGCTCGCTCGCGCGGCTCCATCTACCTCTGAACCTGCGGTCGATCCTACGGCGAGTGCCTGCAAGACGATCTCGAAGGCGTGGAGGCGGATCCTCAACGGAGGCTCTGCACCATGCAGACCATGTCCCTTGAAAAGTTCCGCGACGCTCTTGTCGTCGCGGGCAAGGCGAAGGGTGAGCCGGGCGTCGTCGCTCAGAAGAAGCTCATCCTCGATCGCTACATGATCGTTGACGCCGATGGCGTCGCAGTCGACCCCGAAACTCTGGATGTCCACCTCATGCCGGCCGCGCCGGCGATGGAGGAGGACGCCGCAAAGCCCGAGGAGGGCGCCGAAATGAACAACGAAGAGATCACGAAGAGCGTTCGTGCGGCCGTCGCCGCCGAGCTGTCGTCCGTGCATCGGACGAACCCCGTCAGCGTCGAGACCAAGGCGTGGGAGAACGCGAAGGTCTACGGCAAGATCAAGAACTTCGCCGACAAGGAGCGCGCTTGGCGCTTCGGCACCTGGTGCCTCGGCGCGATGGGTCACAAGAAGTCCGCCGACTTCTGCAACGCGAACGGCCTCGCGCTCCGCACGAAGGGCCACACCGAAGGCATCAACAGCGCCGGCGGATTCCTCGTGCCCGACGAGTTCGAGAATGAGCTCATCACCCTCCGCGAGCAGTACGGCGTCTTCCGCCGCAACGCGCGCGTGTGGCCGATGTCGAGCGACACGCTCCGCATCCCGAAGCGTTCGTCGACCCTGACCGCCTACTTCGTGGGCGAGGCTGCTGCCGGCACCGAGTCGCAGCAGGTCTTCGACAGCGTCCAGCTCGTCGCGAAGAAGCTCATGGCGCTCTCGACCGTCTCGAGCGAACTGCTCGAGGACGCTGTCGTGAACATCGGCGACGACCTCGCTGGCGAGATCGCGTACTCGTTCGCTCAGAAGGAGGACGCTTGCGGCTTCCTCGGCGACGGCACCTCGACCTACGGCGGCATCGTCGGCCTGGAGAACGCGCTCACGAACGCGACCTATCAGGTCTACACGACGGCATCTGCTACTGCTCCTTCGGGAGTCGTCCTCGCTGACATCAACGCTGGCTTCGCGAAGCTCCCGAACTGGGCGTACTCGCGGAACGGCGTGAAGATCTACTGCCACAAGTCGGTCTATCACAATGTCTTCGAGCGTCTCACGATGGCTGCCGGCGGCAACACGGCTGCGGAGATCGCTGCCGGCGCAGCGCCGCGCTTCTTCGGCTACCCTGTCGAGTTCGTCCAGGCGATGACCGCGGCTCCGTCCGGAGACGGCGCGACCTATGCGTTCATCGGCGACCTCTCGCTCGGCTGCTACTTCGGCGACCGCCGCTCGACGAGCGTCGCGTTCTCCGACTCGGCGCTGAACGCGTTCGAGCAGGACGAGCGCGTCGTGCGCGGCACGGAGCGCTTCGACATCGTCTGCGCCAATGTCGGCGGCAGCACGGAGTCGGGCGCTGTCATCAAGCTCACCCTCTGATCGGAAGGACTTCCCCACATGGTTCCCACCAACAGCAAGACCGTCGTTCTCGCGACGCACGGCAGCACCTCCGGTCAGACCAGCCTCACGGCGACGGTCGACACCAAGGGCTTCTCGTTCGCGAAGATCGCGTGCCTCTCGTCCTCGACCGGAAGCGCCGCTGCCGGCACGGCCAACAAGATCGAGGAGGCCGACGCAGCGACCGGCACATTCGCGACCTTCGCTGGTTTCGTGCAGGGCACGGACTGGACCGGGTCGACCGCGACCAACGGCACCTCGAACGCGAAGGTCCTCTGGAATGTTCCGCTCCAGGGCCGCAAGCGTTTCCTCAAGGTGACCTTCGGCCATGCGACGACCGCCGTGTCGCAGATGATCGTCGCCGAGCTTGAGCGCCCCGCCAACGGCATCTCGACTGCCGCCGAGGCGTTCGAGTCGACCGATGTCGGCAACATCATCGGTCTTTGATCCCTCTCTCTCACGGGCTGCGCGGCGAAAGCCGCGCGGCCTGTTTCCATGCGAAGCACCAGCGAAATCCGCCCTACGGGCGTCGTCGTCGCCGAGGATCTGACCTCTAATCAGACCGCGTCGTTTCAGTTTGAAACGGTTGGCTTCAACGGCGCGACCATCGCGGTCGCGGCGCGGGGAACCTCGGCCACGATCACCGGGCCGACGACTCTGACGAGCTGGATGAGCGATCTGCTTGCGAACAACGCGAGCATCGACTTCCTGTTCGTCGGCGACTCGAACACAGCCTACGACTCAGACGGCCTTGGAGTCGGTCATGGCTGGGTTTCTGGATTCGGAAATGCTCTTGTGAGTCTCGGAGCCGTCAACTACGGGACGATGATCCACCCGTGCTTTCGATACGCGTCGGTTCAGTCCGTAGGCTTCCTCGAGAACTGCGAAGGCGATGCCGCAGGAACAGGCGGCGGCGGCGCCACGAAGTACGGGACGGCGTATGCCGGCAGCGGACGCGCGCCGTCCGCGCTGTCGAGCCTCTATCCGGTCTCGGCCGGATTCGCGCCTGAGGGCGAAGGAGGAACCGACTTCCTCTGGGTCGAGGGAGATGTCGCCGGGACCGAAGGGTACTACGCGTCGCTCGCAGGGATGTACCTCGATGCCGCGAACCCGATGATCGACACGACCTTCCGCTACCGCGTCCTGCATTCTGCGGGACCGAGCGGAGGAAGCTTCTCGATGTACATCGACCGCACCGGAGCGGCTGACGCCTTCAGCTCGCGACAGACGACAACCGCAGCGAACTGGCAATGGACAGCGAGCGAGATCGAGATCACGGCGAACGCCGCGACGACCGCTGCGAACGCGAGTTTCGCCTACTACACCGGAAACACGGGGACGAGCGCCGGCGTGAAGGGAAATGTCGGATTCGCGTTCCAGTCGTGCTATCGACCGAATACGAAGGGCTTCGCGGTCGGATCGCTCCACTATCGCGCTGGCGTCGCGATGTCCACGATCTCGAGCAACATCGAGAGCGTGACAGACAAGCAGCTCTCTCTTCTGCTGAAGGAAGTAAACGATCGGCAGATCGCCGCGAGCGGCCTCACATCATCCCGCGTGTGCGTGGTCATCCAGGGAGGCGTGAACATCGACACCGGAGTCCCTGGTTCGTGGGCCTCGAACATGGATCGACAGATCAAGAAGATCAGCGATGCATGGAAGGCCGCAGGGCTGAACGAGGCGAATCTCCAGTTCCTCTGCTGGGTCTCGCAGCAGCCAGAGGCTACCGACGCGGTCTACGGGACTGGAGCGCTTCGCGTCGCGGCTCAGACGAAGCAGCTCGGCGACAACCGCACCGAACGGACGACGCTCGTCAACCTGAACGGACTCATCAGCTTCGCGACGCTGAACACCTACGCGACGGGTGGTTCGACCGTCCACCTGACCGATGCCGGCTACGACGCGGTCGGGGAGCTGATCCTTCAGGCGATAATCGACCGCACGGAACCGACGACCGCGGCCTTCTCGTCGTTCAAGGTGTTCCACTCCGACGATAAGGCGAACTGGAGCGAGTTCAGCGGCTTCCAGAACATGACCGCGCCGGCTCAGGCTGTCACGAATCAGCCGTATCCGCGCGCGATCCTGACGATCGCGAAGCCGGGACGCAAGCGATACCTTCGTGTCGATGTGACGCCGGGGGCGACGGCCGATGTCTCGGCCTATGCGGTGATGAGCCAGCCTTCCGATGGCGTCACGGTCGCGGACGACCTGCGCGCCGCGCTTCTGGTGCAGGGCTAACAAAGGAGAGAGCATGAGAGAGATGACGGTCGGCGCTGAGAACGCCGAACTTGATGGGTTCGAGCCGGGATCGCTCGACCTGATTCGCGCACCGCTGACGCTCGACGGCCTTCCGGCCGATCGCGCGCTCCCGACGCTTCGCCGCTGGGAGGAAGTGCTTTCGCCTGGAGGTACGCTCGTCCTCTATGTGACGGACTTCGACGCGGTCTGCGATGACTACAAGGCCGGCACAGGAGACCCCGAGGCGACATTGACGCGGGGCGGTCTCTCGAAGTCGATCTACAACCGCGAGAAGATCGCGAACCTGCTGAACATGGCGGGATTCGAGATCGTCGGCTCGCCTGACGGGATGGATCTTCAGGCGAACCGGACGACGCTCGCAGTCAAGGCCGTCAAGAAGCGACGCAAGACGCCGACCGTCCCGATGAAGGATATTCAGGCGATCATGTCTCTCCCGCGCGTCTCGTGGACGGAGACAATGGGCCATGTCTACACCGCGATGGCATCGCTCGAGATCCCGTTCACGAAGTCGACGGGCGTGTTCTGGAGTCAGTCCCTGCAACGGATGATGCAAGCGATCGCGGCGAAGCCAGAGCCGCCGAAGTACATCATGACGATCGACTTCGACTCGATCTTCGAGGTGCGCGACATCGTTCGTCTCTGGCAGATCATGGAGGACAACCCCGACCTATTTGCTCTCTGCCCGCTCCAGATCGGACGCGACCGCGACGCGGTGCTGCTGACGGCTCTCGACGCGAACGGCGTCCCGATGCGCGAGTGTCCCGCGGAGCATTTCCACCGCGAGACGATCGACATCGGCCACGGTCATTTCGGCCTGACGCTGATCCGCACCGAGATGCTCGCGAAGCTCTCGCTGCCTTGGTTCAAAGGCGAGCCGAACGCCGCCGGCGAATGGGGCGAGGGCCGGATCGACGATGACATCTACTTCTGGAAGAAGGCGCGGCGCGAGGGTCTGCGTGTCGCGGCCTGTCCGAAGGTGCGGATCGGCCATCTCCAGCTCGTCATCTCTTGGCCTGACGACGCGCTTCGCACGCGTCACCAGTATGTCGGCAAGTACTACGACGACGGAAGGCCGCCGGAATGCATGACCTACTGATCGTCCTTCGAAACTGCGCGATCTACCAGCCCGGTATCGGCCGGCGCGAGCTGCGGCCTGGTACGGTCGTGAACCTCTGTCCCTCGATCGCGGACAACCTCGTCTCGAAGGGCTACCTAGAGCGCGTGGTCGCCGCTGCTCCGCTGTTCGCGCAAGCCACCGACCCTCCGCGAAAGCCGATGAGGAAGCCGAAGGAGCCGAAGCCCGATGGCGGTTGACACCTACGCGCTCACCTCGCTGGCGAACCTGAAGAGCTTCCTCGGGATCTCGGCGTCGACTGACGACACGATCCTCGAGAAGTCGATCGACCGCGCGAGCGACATCGCGGAGCGGTACATGGGGCGCAAGATCCTCTCTCGCGCATATGTCGAGTGGCGCGACACCTTCGGCGCAGATCGTCTTCGGCTGTACGAGTATCCGGCGACGGTCATCCGGTTCGTCGGCATCGGCTACAACGCGGCGATCACGGTCGGCGCGACGACGCCGACGGATCCGGCAGTCTCCGTGAGCGTCTCCGACTCGGCGGTCATCCTGTATCGCCAGGTCGCGGCCGGCACGGACACGACGACGACCCTGACTTTCGCGACCTATCCCACGACGGCGCTGATGGCGGCGGCGATAAACGGCACGACGGGCTTTACGGGATCGACGGTCCTCGATCTGTCGAGCCGCTATCTGCGTCGGTTCAGCGGCCGCACGCTGCGGAACGCGACGGTGAATCTCGAAGCACCGGATCAGGCGATGGAAGACTACCTCGCCGACCTGGAGCGCGGCGTAGTCTATGGAAGACAGCTGAAGGGCTACCGCTCCGTGCTGATCGACTACACCGCCGGCTATGCGACGGTGCCTGACGACATCGAACAGGCCGCGATCATGATCGCCGCTTCGCTCTATCAAGGCCGCAAGCGAGATCCGAACCTCGCGAGCGAGAGCCTCGGCGGCTACTCGTACAGCCTCCGCGCGCCGGGTCAGTCTCAGGAGGAGGCGCGAGCGATCCTCGACGCCTACAAGGCGCTCCGATGAGCATCGAGGCGATCGTTCGCGAGTTCGGGATGAGCCTCCACATCTGGAGGCCGACGATCGGCCGCGCCACGAACGGCGAGATCACGCGCACCTACGCGGTCTCGGCGAGCGCCACGGGTTTCGTCCAACCAGCGAGCGAGGGACAGGATGTCTTCGAGGGTCGTCCGAACAGCCGCACGGCAGGGACGATCTACTTCGCCGGCGTGGTCGATGTGCAGATCGACGACGAGATTCGCGATCAGGGCGCGATCCCGTCGGCCGCGTCGCGCGTCTGGCGCGTCGTCGGAGCCGTCAACCCTGCCGACATCGCCGCACCTTCCCGGCTCTCCATGACGGTCGTGGAGGTCGTCGAGGTCGAGCCGGACATACCGTACTCGCCTCCATGACCTACATCCCGAATCCAGAATGGAGACGAGCGTTCAATCGCAGCGTCCGCGAGGGTCTCGCTGGATCGCAGGTCGATCTATCGAACAACATCGTAAAGATCCTCTCAAAGCCCGGAACCGGCAAGCTCTACCGCGTGAACAAGGGCCGCGGCAAGCGAGCGCGGAACCTTCGCGAATCCGGTTTCCATCGAGCTAGCGCGCCAGGTCAGCCGCCAGCAGTCAACACGAACCGACTGCGCGGGTCTTGGTCGGTCGCGATCAAGAGCGGAAAGGACCTGCTGCTCGGCTACAACACCAAGCTCATCAAGCGGCCGGGAGTCCTCGGATATGAGCTCGGGTCGAATGTGCCGTACGCGCCGTTCCTCGAGTTCGGCACGCGGCGGATGAAGAAGCGCCCCTACCTCAAGCCGGCGATGGAGATCGTCGGGAAGCGACTGCCGGCGATCTTTGCCGCGGCATTCAAAAGGAACCTCGGATGAAAGCGATCCTCGACGGCATCTGGACGCGTCTTTCCGGGGCGACGGTCTATACCACCCTCGGAGGCCGGATCTATCTGAACCAAGGGCCTTCCGACGCTCTGCTGCCTCTGATGATCTACAGCGCGCCCGAGACATCGGTCGAGACGCTGTTCGGCGGCATCGTGAAATACCAGCTCGACATCGAGTTCACGATTTTCTATGACAACGGCGGGACGACAGCTATCCACACGATCGCCGATCAGCTCGCGACGGCGCTCTCGACGAGCGCGACGGCGACTGGCTTCGACCGCGTTTCCTTCGTGCGCCTCAATGGTGGGGTGCCCGCATTCTCCGACGATTCTTGGTCGATGACCGAACGGTACAGGGCCACGGCCTTCGACATCTGAGGTAACACATGGCGATCAATACCTATATCATCGGCAATGACGGAAATGTTACGCTCACGGAAGCTGCCGAGGAGTTCAAGGTTCGCTCGTTCGCTGCGACGCTTTCGCGTCCGTCGAGCGATCTGACGGCCTTCGGCGACACCGGAAAACGCCGTCGCGTCGGGATGCTCGATCTCACCGGATCGCTCAACGCGGTAATGGGAATTGATGCCACCGGAGCGACGAACACGGCGAGCTTCTTCGTTTCAACCGCATCGGCTGCGCTCACGCTGACTCTCTTCGATGCAGCTTCAACGGCTGACGCGAAGATCGTCGCGAACTGCACCTTCAACAGCTTCGCATTCAACAGCGACAAGAACGGCGACGCGACGCTCACCGCGAACTTCGAGAACGCGGACGGCGCTGCTCCGGTCGTCACCTGGCTGATCTGATAGATGAGCCTCGAGAGGGTCTCAAAGGTCATCGCACCCGGAGCGGACGACTGGCTCGTCACGCTCCGTCTGCGTTCCGGCGAAGTAGTAACGCGGCGCGTGAATCCAGGCAGGATCTCCGAGGAGACGGCTGTCCGGTTCGCGATGCGCGCCCAGCGAGTCAAGCCGGATGATGTGGCGGATCTCGAGGTACGCCGAGCCGGCGAGGAGAAGAGGATCGTCGTGGAGAGCGACGACTTTCAGGAACTTTTGAAGAGAGCGAGGAGAGCATGAAGGTAGCACCATGGCTTGTGACGCTGACGGACGGTACCGTCGCGCAGGTTCGCCCCGTCACCGTGCGAGAGCGAATCGCGCTCGCCGAGGCGTTCTCCGAGAAGGAGGTCGCACGCGCCGCCAGCGATGGCAAGGCGGCGGGACTTCGTGCCGACGAGATCGCGCGCCATGTCTCGGATGTGCGCCGGAAGTCGCGCGTCGCGTCCGCGCTCATCATGGACTGCTTCACCTACGACGGTGCGATGCGGATCCTCGAGTGCGTCGCGCCTGAATCAGCGGAGCGCATCGCGTCGCTCATCGAGCCGAAAGACCTTCCGTGGATCGCGCTCGAGGCGCTCGGCGTCGACATCGAGGCCGCGAAGGCTGCTGGCGACGACGCGGGAAACGCGTGAGTCCCGCGGTGCCGGAGCTGCCGCGGGACTGGCTGAAAGAGGCACACATGATCGCTCGCGCAGCACCCGGCCTCGGCAACCCGCTCGACCTCACGGTCGCGGAGTTCTCGCGTCATCTCGAGATCGCGCTCCGTGGCGACGAGCCTGAATCCGGTGGCGACTGGATGCGGCGGTATGTCGAGGAGTCGATCCGATGAAGGCCGGCGAACTCAACATCATCGTGACTGCGCAGGTCGGAGCGTTCGAGGCGCAGATGGCTCAAGTCGAGCGACAGGCCGCGCAAGGCGGCATGAACGCCGGTTCGATGTTCGCGAATCAATGGTCGATGAGCAGCGAGAAGATCGCTATGAATCTGGTGAAGCAGTTCGCTTCGCCGATGATTGTCGCGCAGCTTGCCGATTTCGTGGCCGATGGACTCGAGAAGGGATTTTCTTCTGCTGATCTAATCAACAGAGTAAAGAACACTCCATTCTTCGGATCATTCTTTCGACTCGGTGAACAGCTCGGAGAGGCAATCGGGCGCGGCCTCGGACACACCACACAGGCCGAAGACGACGCTTTCGTGCGAATCATCGAACAGCAGTCGCGTGAGTATCAGACTGCGGAGGAAAAAAAGGCCGCAGAAGATAAGGAGCGCGAGGCAAAGGCGCTTGCGGATCGACTCGCAGAGGAGAAGCGGCTCGCTGCTAGCATTCGTGAGATCAAGGTTCGCGAGTCGATCGCGTCGGCAAAGGCTCGCGCAGCTGTAGAAAACGGCGAGGACAGAGAGCTTCGTCGCGCGCAGATCATGGCAGCATCAGAAATCTACGCGCAACAGATTGAGGATTCGGAGGAACTGGCCAAGGCTAAGACAGCCGATGAGAGAAATCGGATTCAGGCAATCCAAGATCTCAACAGACAGACAGCTGTAGAAGAGCGTCGATACAAGTTCGAGCAGCTTCGAGAAGAACTCAACAGGCGCACGGAGAACGCGAAGAAGATCGCGGAATCAGAAGCGCAGATCGTCAGATCACAGACTCGCGAGCGCGTCGCTGAGTTTGAGAAACAGATGAAAGACATTGACGAGCAGATCGGTTCCATCGAGGAGAACCGCGTCTCAATCCAACGGGAAACGGCTTCAGTCTCTACTGCTCTCGGATCGTTCCGAATCTCCGCGTACACCGATGAGCAGAAAAAGAAGAACGACGAGACGCTGGTGAAGGAAGTCCAGCAGCTTCGCCGCTCGATGGAGAATGTCGGCGCGAGTGGAGGTTTCCGCTGATGGCTGCGACCGTTCACGAACTTCAGGAGACCCGCTCGCTGTCGCAGACGAGCGGCAAGGTCACGGCCTCGCGCAAGTTCGCGGTCTACGATGACGCGTCGGCGATCACCGAGCCGGCGACGATCCGTGCGCTGTTCGGAGCCGGATCGCTGCCTGATGTCGGCGATCTGTTCCCTGGCGAGACCGACATCTACGCTGTCTCCTACAACATAAACCACATTCCAGACAGCCGCAATCTCTGGGAAGTCTCGTTCTCCTACGAGAACACCGAGCCGGGGACGATCCAGCCGCAGGAGCCAGGTTATGTCGAGTTCTCCGTCGACTTCTCGAGCGAGTTCCGCGACACCTATCGCGCGAACCCCGGAACGAGCAGCGCGCCGCTTGGTCAGCCGAATAACAACGATGTAGGCGGCGTGCCGATCGACTCGGCCGGCGAGCCAGTCTCCGGTCTCGTCGACTTCGCGACGGTGACCATCGGGGAGACCGTGCTCGCGTCCACGATCCAGAGTCGCCTTGTGACCATCGCCGCGCTCACGGGCAAGCGGAACAACGGCGTCTTTCAAGGCTTCGCGGCTGGAACGCTGGTGTATCAGGGCGCGAGCGCGAACCGGATCGCGGTCGACAAGTACAGCGTGACGCACCGCTTCAGCTACGACGAGCGGTTCCATATGCAGCAGATGCCGGAGCGGGACCAGAACCGCGAGGTGATCTGCATCCGTGACAACGCGAACATCCTGCGCGCGAAGACCGTGCGCTGGGTGCAGCCGTTCCCTTCGCTTGCGAACTTCAACCTCATCAGCGAGAACTTCTGATGGCTAACGAGATCACGCTCAACCTCAAGATGCAGGTGCTGAAGGGATCGCTCGCGCACCTCGAGAATCCCGGCGCGATCTCCGTCGACCTTTCAGGATCGACCGCCGTCGGCGGCGTTCAGACGATCGGCACGACTGCGGAAGTGCTCATCATGAACGATGTGACCTCGCCGGGTTACGGCTTCTTCCGCAACACCGGCAGCACGAACTTCGTCGAGATCGGCACAGGCACGGGCGGCTCGTTCGTGCCGTTCGCGAAGCTGAAGGCCGGCGAAGCTGCGATCATGCGTCTTTCGACAACAACGCCGACGGCGAAGGCCGACACTTCTAGCGTCGGCCTCCAGTACTTCATCCTCGCCGACTGATGCAGTTTCCACGATTCACAGATGGCGCGGTCGGTCGCCTGACCTTCGCCCACCTGAACGACCTCTTCGCTCGCGTCGAGGCGCTCGAGGGAGCCGCATCGTCTCCGTCTTCAAGCGCCGGGATCCGAGGCCGCGTCGTCACGGCTCGCGTCACCTCACAGCCAGCGGGCGGCGTCTATTCATGGGTCGAGGTCGAGCGCAAGGGCGACGCGTGGCTCGACAAGCCGGACGGCCTTTCATCGAGCGATCCGTCCGTCGATCCTCCGAACACGATCGCGTATCCGATCATCGGGGCAATTACGGAGCCGTTTCCGGTTCCGCTCGTCATCGCTCCGCAGTACAAGGAAGACGGCTCTCTCTTCTATTCTCCGACTGCGCCGGGGACCTCTGGCGCCGGCGTGTACAAGATCATCTCGTTCACAGCCTACGGAGACACTTCAAGCGGCGCGCTGAACAAGTGGCAATACACGATGAGGAAGCAGAAGCTGGAGGTCGTCGCCGGCGTGCCGACCTTCTCGACTGATACAGCCTTCAACGCTGTCGTCGGCCTCAACGGAGCAGAGCAGAGAGCGGACCCGCAGTACATGACATCGACGAACGACCTGTACGGCGTGGGATGGGCGCGTCCGCAGGGCGGCAAGGTTCAGGCGCGAAACCCGATTCAGGTCGGGATCATGGTCTACGCCGTGCCGATCACGGGGACGGGATATCACTTCTTCAGCCTCGGCAACGGCTACACGACCGTCTGCGATTGAGAGGGTCTCGCCGATGTTCATGCACTCCTGCTGCTGCGACCTGGCGCAACCGAACATCTGCGACCCGTTCGAGGACGACTGCACCTCGTCGCTCCTGTTCCGAAACCTCGAGTGCTTCGCATCTGTCGACCTAGAGCTCGTCTGTCCGCGCTGGTGCGATGGAGGAGGCGACCTCGGACCGACGGCAATACGACGCTCGACATCTGCGCGGATCGAGTTCAATCCGACCGTGCTGAACAGGTTCACGGGAGGGCCGGCCGGCAACCGATTCTTCCAAGGTTTCGGCACCGCTCAGGTCGTCGTCGATCGCTCCTATACGCTTGCGTCGGAGCGGTGGGAGGATTGCCAAGGCGGATCTGAGATCATCACCTGCGAGCCGACTCTCTCGACGACCTCGCAACCCGTGACGACGCAAATCCTGATCTCATGCGCGCAGGAACTCGGGACGCTCCAGCAGTTCGCGGCCAGTCCTTGCACGGTCGCTCCGGCGCAAGACGATGTCGGTTATCTGCTCCTCTATGCAAGCAGCTGCTACAGCGTTCAGCCGAGTGAGCGGTACTACGGAGCGGTGATCAATCAGATCGGGAACGGAGAGCGTGCGTGCGATGTCGATGACTTCTACGCGTCGACCCCGAGAAGCGGATGGCTGTTCTACGCGTACTACAAGGCGCAGGACTGCATCCTCAACCTATCGCCGCTGATCTGGCGTCCGCTCTACGGCGGGTTCTTCAACTTCACCCAGATCTCGGCGAGTTCGTCACAGCCTCCGACCTGCTTCCCGAATCTCTCGGTGCCGACGCACACAGACTCCGACTTCGCCGTGCGAGTCACGCAGACCGCGTGCGACTTCGACTGGGACGAGCACTACACATGGAGCGCCGTCTTCCCGCCGAGTCCGGGATGCAGTCCGCGACCGGGCGCGACCTTCGTGCAGGTTCCGACCTGCGCGCAGGTCCTCTCCGGCTACTGCAAGCAGATCAGCGTCCAGATGGGAGGATTCAGCCTCTCATGAGCTGCAAGCACCACAACGGCGACGGCTGCTCGCTCGGCCTGTTCGGCGGTCGTCCTTCGCCGGGAGTCTGCTCCGTCTGCGAATCGTATGAGGGACCGCCCCGCGGCGTCGGCGATGTCGTCCACACCGTCGCTCGGGTCACGGGAGTCGCTCGCGTCGCGAAGGCCGTCGAGCGTGTCACCAGGAAGCCGTGCGGCTGCGCCGAGCGCCGAGCCGCGCTGAACGCCGTAGCGCCGTTCACCGATGAGGCTGCTAGATGAGCGCCTATCCAACGCCGCAATATCGGCAGGACGAGCCGGCTCGCAAGCTCGCGTCGAACATCCCGACGACGACGGCGCGACCGCTGTACACCGTCCCGAGTGGCAAGCGATGCACGATCACGCTGCTCAACATGACGAACATCCACAGCGCGTCTACGACGATCAACCTCTACCACACGCGCGCCGGTGAATCTCCGTCGACGATCAACGCGCTCTACTACGAGGTGACGATCGCAAAGAATGTGGTCTCGCAGGATGTCGGACCGTTCTACATGTGCGCCGGCGAGTCGCTCTGGGCGCTCTGCTCGACTGGAAATCACGCGACGATCACCGTCTACGGGATCGAGGAGTAACGATGGCTCTGGTCTACGATGGCTCGAACGGCCTCTTCACGCGCCTCGGAAAGATCATCTATCTGATGGATCTCGTCCGCGGCTATCAGTCGACGATCGTCTCGGAGATTGCCGACATCAAGGCGGAGTACACCAGCGGAAGCGCCTACATGGTCGCAGCTCTCGGCGATGCCGAGGCGCAGGCCGCAACGCTCACGCCGATGCTCGACTCCCTTCGATCTGCCGCGGCAACGACGCTTATCGAGATGTGCTACGCCGAGGCGACCTCGGCGAGCACGAACGCGATGCTCAACAAGACGACGCAGGACGCGCTCGTCTGGCTCATCAAGCAGATGAAGACCGACGCGGAGACGATCGAGCGCAACACGGTCGGCAAGGGCACGCTGATCGCCGACGGCACGAACAACGGAACGGGAACCGTGGTCGCGCTGATCGAGACGCCGAACATCCTGCTCGGCAACACGGCCAACTGGCCGAACCTCCGCGACGAAGTCATCGACATCCGTTGCACGACCGACGCGCAGAACGGCGGCATCGGCCGCGGGTCAGAGATATTCACCGTCCGCGGACAGCCGGCGTTCTCGACGCTCGACCGTCGATTCCCAGCCGGCTCCGGTCGCACGATTCAGATGACGACGCTGTCGGCGACGATCGACGCGGGACCGAGATACCAGAACATCCTCACGAACAGCGACTTCGAGACGCAGATCTCGAATGTGCCGGACTTCTTCACGGTCTCGAGCGGCACGGCTGGAACGGACTTCCTCACGGAGTCGACGACTGTATTCCGTGGCTCATACTCGATCAAGGCGGCGGCGACTGGAACGACTTGGAAGATCCGCCAGCAGCTCGGAGCCGGGACCGGGACGGTCGGCAAGCTGACGCCAGACCGACCGTATGTGATTGCATTCGCTGCGAAGAGGGACGCGAGCGCGACGGGCACCTTCCGCGTCTCCGTACAGGACGGCGCAGGGAATGTGCTCGGCGGCGGCACATTCGCCGCGACTGCCGCTCACAGCGCGCTCACGACTTCGTGGAGTCTTGTCACGGCGATGGTCTTCGCGCCGCGCGTCATCGCGACCGACACCTATCTCGTCGTCGAGACGACGGCTGGAGTCGCGACGGCGGCGATGTATATCGACGATGTCATCGTCGCCGAGATGCAGCAGCTCGCGCCCGGAGGTCAGTATTTCTCGGTCATCACAGGCGCGAACGACTTCAACGCCGACGACAACTTCCGCTACACATTCACGAACACGGGGAACGGCGCATTCGCCGTCGCCTTCGACCGCCTGTTTGATATGTACGGGATCGGCCTGTGTCTTCCGGATGCGACCGCAGGGACCGAGACGATCGCCGATTCGCTCATCGCCTGAGCCATTCGAGCAGCGAGTGCCGCGCTTGCGTGATGAGGATCCGCAGCTCGTCATCGTCGCACAGGTCGAGCGCGAGCGTCAATAGATCGTAGGTCTCCCACGACATCGAGGCGAGGCCGAACGATCGGCACGCGTCGCGGCGCCTCATGCCGGCCTGAATATTCACCGCTCTGATGGATACGAGCGCGACACGCGCTGCGATCTGCACGCGCGTCGCAAGGAACTTCTCCGGAAGATTCCGCGGAATTTTCTGCTTGATCCCGTGTCCCCCTGCCGATAGGGTAGACCTATCAACCCCGGCACGATGCCGGAGCAAGGAGACTAATGAGCGAAATCGAACTTTTCCACGGGAATCCCGAGCGGCTCGCGCTGCTCGCTCGCACCATCGCTTCAGGCGCGTCGCCTGACGAGCTCGCGCTGTTCGCGATGATCTGCGACCGGACTGGCCTCTGCCCGTTCGCGCGACAGATCTTCTTCATCGAGCGGTGGGATAACAAGGCGCAGAAGAAGGTGCGTCAGCCGCAGACCTCGATCGACGGGTTCCGGCTGGTCGCGCAGCGGAGCCGGGAGTACGAGGGGCAGACGCCTCCGCTGTGGTTCGACGAATCCGGGAAGGCGGTCGACCTCTGGACCAGCGACCGTTTCCCGTTCGCGGCGCGGGTCGGAGTCTGGAGGAAGGGATTCCGCGAGCCGTGCGTCGCGACCGCTCTGTGGAGCGAGTACTGCCAGCGGACGAAGGACGGCTCGCCGACCGGAATGTGGAGCAAGATGCCGGCGCTGATGCTCGCGAAGTGCGCCGAGGCGCTCGCGCTCCGAAAGGCGTTTCCGGCGGAGCTTTCGGGTCTGTACACCTCGGAGGAGATGGCGCAGGCCTCCGTGATCGACGGAGAGGCGGTGGAAATCGCTCCCAAGGCGTCGCGCGCGAAGCCCGAGCCGAAGGCGCTCCCCATGATCGAAGGCCGCAGCGAGCCTTCCCGGGCCGTTTCCCGCGATGCAGAGAACCTCGCGCTCCTCGACGCGAAGCCGGCGCAGCAGGAGCAGGACTGCGAATCGGTGCTGATCGGTCCCGACGCGCTCGGGGAGCAGGTCGGCAGGTACTGGAAGGTAGCGATCGGAGACGGCCGGATCGTCGCCGCCGAGGAGCGGTTCGCCGGCGCGCTGGAGGCGAACGCGGCCTTCGGCGTCTGGGTGGTCGGCCGCGTCAAGAAGTTCCCGAACGGCAAGTCGGCGCTCGTCGATATCCTGCGGAACGCGACCGACGAGGAGGTGCGCCGTGGAACGGTGTGAGCTTCCCGGCACCGCGTCGATCCGATCGCAGGTGGGGATCGTGCAGGAGGATCCGGCGATCTTCCGACCCTACACGATCTCGGAGTGCTGCGCGGCGGCTGAGATCCTTGCCGGCGACTCCGAGACGCCGCGCCCGGTTCGCCGGCTGCTCCAGGTCGGTCTCTGTCTGGACCTGCGGCCTGGACACCTCACGCCGACGAAGGCGAGCCTCGCGCACAAGCTGCGTCGCGACCGGAAGACGGTCGTCGCACACGAACTCGCGTGGGAGTCCGTCGATCCCATCCTCCGCGCCGAGATCGTCGCGAAGGCGGTGCGGATGATCGTGCTCTGGAGGGCGCGCGCGAACTACTGAGAGAGAGTCGGCGAGTGCCGAACTCGCGGCCGACACCGCGGCCGTCTCCATCCCCTCACCGCGCGTAGGTCTTGAAAGGACCCTGAACGGCGCGCGAGTGAGGGGATGTCTCATTCGGCAATCGGACGGGAGGTAGGAGTGGTAGGAGTCGAGGTAGGAGTCGAGTCGATTGCATTCCGCAATCAGTCCGCAATCATTCCGCAATCAGTCCGCAATCATTCCGCAATCAGTCCGCAATCAGTCCGCAATCAGTCCGCAATCAGTGGCATTTCCAGAATCCGACCTTTTTCCCTCTTGACAGAATGTTCGGTTCCCCCCTAAAACCCCCCTAGCACTCCGACTCCCGGCGTCGTTCCGCTTGCCTCGCCGTGACCTGAGTGCTTCGGCTGATCTCTGCTCCTCCGATCGAGTTCAGCCGTATCTCTTCTCTGCTGCCTCTCCGCGTGGCTCCAGAGAAAACCGTTTACAACGGTAGCCGCTCGACCACGGCTAGCGTGGTTCACGGAATGGGAGGGAGAGAACGAAACCGCCGCGAGATGCACCGCGGCGGTTTCGCTTTTTGCAGGACGCGCTCCGCGCGCGCCGATATGCTGCCGACGCGGCACGATGCCGCAGAAAGAGAGATAGCAGATGACCGATTCGGAACTGGTGAAGTGGAGCGACCGCGTTCGCGCGATGTTCCGCGGCGAGATGGACGAGGTCCTGTTCACGCTCGCGCGCTCGCGCATCGCGGCGCTGTCGTTCGCGAGCGCCTGGGCTGCGCTCGACGACTACGCGATCGCGCACGGCGGCGCGAAGTCGAGGTTCATCCCCGGCAAGTTCCTTGAGTTCTACGCCGCGCAGCGGAAGGTCGATGGACCGCGCCTTGAGGCGATCAAGCTCCAGACGGAGCAGGATCAGAAGGAGCGCGACCGGATCTACTGGAGCGATGCGACGAACCGCGACCGCGACGAGCAGCTCTCGCTTATCGCGAGCGCGTCGCCGGCGCGTCTCTCCGCCGCCGTCGAGTACCTCGAGTCGCTCGGCTGGGATGGGCTACGCGGAGCGCCAGGGGCATGGACGAAGGCGAGGCTCCTCGCCGTGACCGACATCCTGCGCGGAATCCCGATGCGCGGCTACGATCGCGAGTCGTGCCGCTGGTGCCTGGAGATGTCGCCCGAGGAGTTCTGGAGACGCGCCGGGAAGCCGCCGGAGAGCCTCGACCAGCCGTTCTCGCGCGCGACGGCTGTCGCGGCACCCGCGCCGCGGGAGGCCGCTAGCGACGATCCTGCGGCGTTTATCGAGCACTACAGGCGCGAGACCGCTGCGGCGCTGTCCGAGCCGATCCCGTTCTGATGGCCGATAACAGGCCGCGCCAGATAGATTCCCGACATATTTCCAAGATTCCCTAGTAAAGTGTGCAACGGCGAGCGGGAAACGCCGTATGATGTGCAGACCAACCGCGGCACGATGCCGCAAGGAGACAGCCATGAGCCAGTTCAAGTATCAGACCGAGACCGACGCCTATCGAGCCTTGGTGAATGTGGTCCCGTTCTGTGTTCGCGATGCCATCGGAGCCGAGATCGCTCGCGCAGCGGAAGGCGGCAAGCCCTGCCTCATCGAGGCGCACACGCTCGCTCGCAAGTACTGCTCCTCGAAGGCGACTCGCGATCATGCGATCGAGGTCATGAACGACATCGACTTCGACGCGATTCGCGCGGAAGGAGATGCGGCGTGACCAGCCTTCTTCTTTCTCTTCTGCTCGTCCCGCCGCCGGCGGACCTCGACACGCGCCCCATGCTCGACGCGATCCGCGCCGTCGAGACCGGCGGACACGCCGACCCGGCGAACGCCGTCGGCGACGGAGGCCGAGCGCTCGGCCCCTACCAGATCCATCGCGCCTACTGGCTCGACGCGACCGAGCGGCATCCGCAGCTCCGCGCGCTCGGCTACCAGTCGGTGCGCGATCAGGCGATCGCCGAGCGCGTCGTGCTCGCCTACCTCACCAGATACGCGCCGTCGTGGGATCTCCGCACCGTCGCGCGGATCCACAACGGCGGTCCGCGCGGTCACACGAAGCCGGCGACCGTCGGCTACGCCGACCGCGTCCAGAAGGAGGCCGCGCGATGACCGACGCCGAACTCATCGAGGAGCTGCGCTCGATCGCGACCGCGATCCGAGGCACCGAGCCGGCGATCGAGCGCGCCGCCGAGACCATCGCTCGGCTCGTCGCCGAGCGCGACGACGCGCGCCGGATGGCCTGCGGCGCTCTCGCCGCGGCGCACATGAACCAGGATCCGTTCTGGGCGCGCCGCGTCGCGACGACCCTCCGCTGGGACTGCTACCCGAAGGAGGGAGCGTGAACCACTACGCCGCACACGCCGCGCGCATCGCCGCGCTCTGCGACTGGATCTGCCGCGGGCAGACGCGACAGGCCGTTGTCGGTCGCTACGAGTCGGCAGTCGAGACAGCCGCCGAGACCTGCACCGACCAGCGACGCCTGCGCCTCGCGCGCCGGCTCGCGCTTTCCATCCTCATCTCCCAGTAGATCCGCGTCGCCGGATCGAGAAAGGACTGATCCATGCCGACGATCTACGAGATCGCGGACGACCTGCGCGCCCTACACGACCTGCTCGCCGAGTCCGGCGGCGAGGTCACGCCAGACACCGAGGCTGCGTTCGCGGCCTTCGAGGCCGAGATGCTCGCGAACACCAGCGAGAAGCTCGACCGCTACTGCTCGCTAATCGCCGAACTCGACGCGACCGCCGCCGCGCGAAAGGCCGAGGCAAAGCGCCTCGCCGACCTCGCGCGCACCGACGAGCGAACCGCCGATTCGCTCCGCGATCGGCTCCGCTGGTTCTTCGAGTCTCACGGCATCGCGAAGCAGAAGACGGCGCGATTCGCCGTCTCGCTCGTCCAGAACGGAGGCAAGCCGCCGCTCGTCATCGACTGCCAGGTCGAGGAGCTGCCGGCGTGGGCGCTTTCGAACCGCCCGACCGTGAACTCGGAGGCGATCCGCGAGGCGCTCGAGGCCGGCGAGCTGGTGCCGTTCGCGCGCATCGGCGAGCGCGGCAGGAGGATCAGCATCCGATGAGCGACCCCACACCGAAGAACCCGCGAAAGCCGTATGTCTCCGCGCAGGTCATGCGCGGTCTGCTTTCTCTGCACCGCCGCACGATGATCGAGAATCCCGAGGAACTTCTCGCGAAACTCTGGATTCAGCGGATGGTCGAGTACCGCGCGCGAGTAGGCTGCAAGCCGCTCACCGCGCAGGACGCGCGCTGCTGTCTCCCGAGCGCGCCGGGGCCGGACTCACCGTCCGGCCCTGGCGAGGAGACGAAGGAGACGACCACATGAACGAATCACAGAGGCCGCACGGCTGCGTCGTGCTTGCGCGCAAGGAAGGCGAGCGCGTCAGCCTCGCCTTCAACGGCGAGCCGCTCGGGCACATCGACATCGCGGAGATCGCCGGCGAGAAGGTGCGGCTCGCCTTCTGCTGCGACAAGCGGCTCCGCATCATTCGAGAGGAGATCAAGTGAAGTCGAAGAAGTGCATCGAGACGGCACGGCGTTCCGTGCAGCGGATGTCCGACGAAGTCGGCTCCATCTCTCTTGCCGTCAGCGAAGGCAGGATCAACGCGAAGCAGCTGGAGCATCGCCTCATCTATGTGCAGGAGGTTCTTGGAAATGCAAGCGACCGCCTCGCAGAGATGCTCGCGCAGATGGAGGCGAAGCCATGAATGATCTACGGCTGTTCGTCGGAGGTCCGTTACACGGTCATAGGAAGATCGTTCGTGGATTCAAGTCCATTGAACACAGCCATGAAGGTCTCGTCGAGTACACGGCGATTCTCATTGCTCGACAGGTCAAGCACTTTGCAGAGGACGAAACTATTGAGCAAGTCGTCTATCAAAGGCTTTGGGTGATGCTTGATGGATGTTGGTATCGGAAAGCGATGGATTACGAAACGACGAAAGAAACCTCGAAATCAGTCGAGGCGATGCTGACCGACAAGGACTGGGACTTGGCCCAGCAGCTCACCGAGTCTGGAGAGGAGCACGAAGCTCGCATGAAGATGATCGCGCAGATGGATGGTGAACAATGATCGACTCGCCTAACTGGATCTCGAGCCGGCGCGACGGTCGCACGGCGATCTCGATCGACGCGATCCGAGGCCGCGTCTTGCTCCAGGCGATCGTGACCGTCGAGGTCGAGGTCGGCTCCGCGCCGCTCGCGATCTGCGACGGCATCGCGAAGACGCTGCGCGAGGAGCTTGAGAGCGTCGCTCGGAACGCGCCGCCGATGTTGCGCCATGTCGCGGATCAGGTCGTCGAGGAGCAGCGGAAGGAGGTCACGCCGTGACCGATGACATCGTGGCGCGGCTGCGCTATTTCAACAGGCAGTTAGTGATGGAGATAGAGGATGGATATCACGGGGAAAATGGGGCAGATTGGGTGATTGAGTTTGCTTGTATTTCCGAAGCCGCCGACGAGATCGAACGGCTGCGCGCCGAGCGCGACGGCTACCTCGAGGGCAACCGAATGCTTCTAGCCTCGCTGGCCGAGGCGAACGACATCGCCAAGAAGTACAAGATCGAGCGAGACGGGGCGCGGAGGTGGATCTGCCAGCTGCTCGCGAATCCAACCATCGCAAAAGGACTCGCCTCGCCATGTCGCGGGACGCCGCGCGACTACGCGGGAGAGCAGGGCTGGGACTGCTTCACGGAGGCACGATGACGGCATATGATCGTCAATGCTTTTACTGCAATGGGTTAATCAGCGGGAAAGGCCAGGGAGATCATTTCCCGGCTCCAAGAAACTGTGGAGGAACCGTGACG
>SXGQ01157053.1_pt1 | contig 24747 bp, 21 predicted proteins | sample 3178371 | NCBI WGS metagenome assembly SXGQ01 (sample SAMN11356859, study PRJNA531348) | freshwater metagenome | isolation source: freshwater sample F1-20 | place: China: Fuxian Lake, Yuxi | collected 2017-12-25 | reverse complement strand
TGGCGTCATCGGCGAAGCCATGGGCGGACTGCGTCATCTGACAGCTGAACCAGGCCGGGTACCGGTGAGGGTGGGGGTGAGCATAGGCGATACGCTGGCTGCCTTGCATGGCGTAATCGGCATTTTGTTGGCTTTGCAAGAACGCCAGCGCTCGGGCCTGGGACAAGTGATCGATGTGGCGCTTTATGAAGCGGTCTTCAATTGCATGGAAAGCCTGCTGCCCGAGTACAGCGCATTTGGCGCCGTACGGGAGCCCGCAGGAAGCGCCCTGCCCGGCATTGCCCCGAGCAACGCATACCGCTGCAGCGACGGCGGCTACGCCCTGATTGCGGGTAATGGAGACAGCATATTCAGGCGCTTGATGGGCACCATTGGACGACCCGACTTGGCCAATGATCCGCAACTGTCCAACAACGCCGGCCGGGTCGCACGGGTGAGCGAAATTGACGCAGCCATTGGTCAATGGAGCGCCGCTCGCAGCGTCGATGAGGTTCTTGCCGCACTCGACGCCCAGGGCGTACCGGCTGGGCGGATCTACACCGTCGCCGACATTGCAGCGGATCCGCACTACCGGGCCCGTGAAATGATCGTCCCCAGCCAGGTCAACGGCCAGGAGATGTTGCTGCCCGGCATCGTGCCCAAGCTCTCTCGCACCCCAGGGGCGCACGTGCGCCCTGCCCCGCGTGTGGGGCAAGACAGCCGCGCGGTGCTGCGGGGCATGGGACTGGACGAGGCGCAAATTGCAGAGCTTGAGGCCATGGGTGTGGTGGCCTCGCCAGAGCTGGAGACTGCCTGATGCCCACACGAATTTTTTTCAACGAAGTCGTCACACGGGACGGCTTTCAAAACGAACCGGCTTTTGTCGAAACCGCCGACAAGGTGGCGCTGATCGACGAGCTGAGTCAATGCGGCTTTGCCAAGATCGAAGTGACTGCATTTGTCTCGCCCAAAGCCATCCCCATGCTGCGTGATGCCGAGGAAGTGATGGGGCGAATCACGCGGCGGGCGGCGGTGCAATACACGGCGCTCGTCCCCAACGTACGCGGTGCAGAGCGTGCTCTCGAAGCCAGGGTCGACGAGCTCAATCTGGTCATGTCGGTTTCGCAGACCCACAACCTGGCCAATTTGCGCATGACGCGGGAAAAAAGCTTTGCTGCAATCAAAGAGGTCGTGACGCAGGTCAACGGCCAAGTGCCCATCAATGTGTCTCTGTCCACCGCCTTTGGCTGCCCCATGCAGGGGCAAATCGAACTCAACGAGGTGATGGACTGGGCGCGGCGCTTTGCCGACCTGGGGGTTCGGGGCTTGACGCTGTGCGACACGACCGGGATGGCCAATCCCAGGCAGGTGAGACTATTTTCAGATGCCGTCGTGTCCAGCCTGGGCCGGCTGGAGTTGACCATGCACTTTCACAACACGCGAGGCATGGGGCTGGCCAACGTCCTTGCCGCAGTCGAGTCGGGCATCACAAGCTTTGATGGATCCCTCGGCGGTCTGGGCGGCTGTCCTTATGCGCCAGGGGCCAGTGGCAACATTTGCACGGAAGACACCATACACATGCTGCAAACCATGGGCCTGGAGACGGGGGTTGATCTGGAACGCCTGATCCATCTGGCCCGCGCCCTGCCCGGCCTGGTCGGGCACCCAACCCCCGGCCAATTGGCGCAAGCCGGTCGCGCCTGCGATCTGCACCCGGTCCCCGAGCATGTCAAGGCAATGCTGACACACTGAATTTACCAACCAAGGAAGCCGCTATGAAATCCACCCTTTCACGCCTGCTGGCTGGCGCTGCCGGCATCGCGCTGAGCACGCTCGCACTGAGTCAAACCTACCCCTCCAAGCCCATCACCGTGATCGTGCCCAACCCACCCGGTGGCGTGGTCGACACCTCAGCGCGCCTGCTGGCCGAGCCCCTGGCTCGTATTTTGAATACCAACGTGGTGGTCGATAACAAGGGCGGCGGCAGCGGCAACGTGGCTTACGGCCTGGTGGCCAGGGCCCCGGCAGACGGCTACACCTTGCTGACTTCCTATTCCGCTTATCACGTGGGCAATCCCTCACTGATGAGCAAGTTGCCCTGGGCGCAAAAAGACCTCGCCCCAGTGGCGCTGCTCACCGCAGCCACCAATGTCATCACAGCCCACCCGTCAGTGCCGGCCAACAACCTCAAGGAATTGCTGGAATACATCAAGAGCAACCCTGGCAAGCTCAGTTATGCATCACAGGGCAACGGCTCTCTGTCCCACGTTGGAACCGAGATGCTGAAAAGCCAGACCGGCACCAGCATGGTCCACATCCCCTACCGCGGTTCGGGCCCGGCCATCCAAGACGTTCTCGCCGGACAGGTTCAGGTGTTCATGACCACGCCGCCTTCAGTCATGCAGCATGTGCAGGCAGGCAAGCTCAAGGCCTACGCGGTCACGGGCAAGAGCCGCCACCCTGGGATGCCCCAAGTGCCCACTACCGCAGAAGCCGGACTCAAGGGTTTTGAACTTGAAGCCTGGGTGGCGATCTTTGCGCCGGCCGGCACGCCGGCAGACATCATCAGCAAGCTGACCAATGCGATCCGTCAGTCGCTCGAACAACCGGATGTGAAAACCAGAGCGGCGGCCGCCGGTGTGGAGCTGCGCTACCTGCCACCCGATGCGCTCGATGCGCTGGTCAAGCGCGAGACCGACTACTGGGCCAAAGTGATCAAGTCAGCAGGGATCACGGCCGATTAAAACTCGCAACGCCAGCCATTTGTGCTGGCAATTTTTTTACAGGAGGAGACACACCCATGGCCCAATATCAACTCAACGTCAATGGCCGGCGGCGCACTTTGCAGGCCGACCCCGACACGCCGCTGCTGTATGCGCTGCGAGACCAGCTCGAGCTCAACGGACCCAAATATGGCTGCGGTCTGGGGCAGTGTGGTGCTTGCACCGTGCACGTCGATGGTCAGGCCGTGCCTTCGTGCCAGCTGCCCATCAGCAGTCTGGGCAATAAAAAGGTCACCACCCTCGAGGGGTTGGGAAGCAGCAAGACGCCGGCCAAGATACAGAAGGCATTCATTGAAGAGCAGGCCGCTCAATGCGGCTATTGCACCAACGGCATGATCATGACATCGGCCGCCCTGCTCAAGAGCACGCCCAAGCCCAGCCTGCAGCAGATCCAGGCCGCACTGGCCGGCAATCTGTGCCGATGCGGCACCCACCAGCGGATCTGCAAAGCCGTACAACGGGCTGCAGCCTGAACCCGGAGACCGACCATGAACGCACCTCTGTCTCCCAGCTTTTTGTCACGCCGGCAGCTGCTCCAAGGCGCTGCTGCCGCCCTGGTGGTTGGCTTTAGCGCCGATGCCAGCCTGGCTCGCACTTCCGCCCCCGCACTGGCCAGCCCCAAATCAGTGGCCAAAGATGCAGTGGACTCCTTCCTTGCCATGCATGCAGATGGCCAGGTCACGATCTATGTAGGCAAGGTCGATCTGGGCACAGGTACCAAGACCGCTCTGGCGCAGATCGCCGCCGATGAATTGGACGTGCCCTTTGCAAGCATCACCATGGTGATGGGCGATACAGCCACAACCCCTGATCAATGGCTCACCGGGGCCAACTTAACCATCGCCCAAGGTGGCGGAGAGCTGCGACGGGCCTGCGCCACAGCGCGCCACGCGCTGGTGGCCCGCGCTGCCGAGCGATTGAGCGTGCCAGCCAACGATCTGGTGGTGGCGCAGGGAGTGATCCGGTCAAAGACAGACGCCAGCAAGTCACTGAGCTACAGCGCGCTGGTGCAAGGTGGTGGCCTGGGTCTGAAGGTCGATGGCAAGGCGGCACTCAAGCCGGCCTCCGAGTTCAAGGTGGTCGGGACCTCGGTGCCTCGGGTTGATATCCCGGCCAAGGTCAGTGGCGAATTCGTGTTCGTTCAGGATTTCCGCTTGCCGGGCATGCTGCACGCCCGGGTGATTCGGCCCGATGACCTGGGCGCCAAGGCACTGGCCGTGGACGATCAGGCCTGCCGCAAGATCACCGGCTTTGTCCAAACCGTGCGCGAGGGCAACTTCATCGCCGTGGTCTGCAAAAACGAATGGTCAGCGGTCAAGGCGGCCCGGGCACTGAAGGTTCAATGGTCGGCCGGTACCGGACTGCCCGATCAGGCCACCGTCATGGATTACTGGCGCCAGCAGCCGTTGGCCAAGCAAGAGGTCACGCAAAAAGTTGGCGATGCACCGGCCGCGCTGGCGGGCGTCGCCCGTCGGGTCAAGGCCAGCTATGAGTTTGCGGTGCAGACCCACGCCTCGCTCGGGCCATCTTGCGCGGTGGCCGATTTCAAGGACGGCCAATTGGTGGTGTGGTCGGCTTCGCAGGCCACCCACTCCATGCAGACCGAACTGGCAGCCGTCACTGGCATTGCCGAGAAAAATATCCGAGTGGTCTATCTCGATGGTTCTGGCTGCTATGGCCGCAACGGCCATGAAGACGCAACCGCCGACGCTGCGCTGCTGGCCAAGTTGCTGGGCAAACCGGTTCGGGTCCAATGGATGCGGGACGACGAAACCGCCCGCGCTCCCAAGAGTCCTCCGCGCGTGATGGACATGGAAGGTGCGCTCGATGCCTACGGAAAGTTGCATGCTTGGTCGGGCGATTTCTACATCGCCCTCAATCACATTGCTGCGTTCAAGCCGCTCGATTTCCCGCTGCTGGCCGCCACCGACCTGGGGCAACCCAAACCAGGCAATTGGGTCGGTTTCCTGTTTCAGAATTCCGGAGCGCCCTATGCGGTGCCCAACATTCTGGTGAACACCCGTCACGTGGAAAAGGCCTTTTTCCGCTCGTCGCACCTGCGCAGCCCAGGTCGCATCGAAAACAGTTTTGCCAATGAATCCTTTATGGACGAGATGGCTGCACTGGCCGGGGTCGATCCTGCCGAGTTCAGGATGTCTCACTTGAGCGACCCCAGAGCGTTGGCTGTGATCCGCGCCGCCCTCAAGTTGGCCGGCTGGGAAAAGCGCGCCGGAATCAGTGCAGATGCCAGCAAAAGAACCGGTCTGGCGCGGGGACGCGGCATCAGCTACGTGCGCTACAACAACGCGACCACCTATGTGGCAGCAGTCGCTGAGGTGGAAGTCGACCGCGCCAGCGGGCAGGTCAGGGTCACGCGCGTGTGCGTCGGGCATGACTGCGGACAAATCATCAACCCGGACGGACTGGCCAACCAGATCGAGGGCGGCGTGATTCAGACCGTCAGTCGCACGCTCATGGAGCAGGTCAACTGGGACCGCCGCAAGGTGACCAGCGTCGACTGGGGCAGTTACCCGATCTTGCGCTTCCCGGATGCGCCCAAGGTCGAAGTCGACATGATCAACACCCCCGGTGATGTGGCCTGGGGTGCGGGCGAGCCCACCCCCACGGCCATCCCGGCTGCCATCGCCAATGCGATCTACGATGCCACGGGTGCGCGCCTGCGCAGCATTCCGATCACTGCGGAGAAGGTCAAGGCGGCGCTGGCTACCATCAAGGCCTGACGCAATGGGTCGAGCGTAAACAGGCGGCCAGGTCTTAGACGGCTTGGCAGCCTGTTTTATGGCGTCTGAGCCGCCGCATCATTTAGAAAGCGAGCGGTCTCCAGCGCAGACAATGGCTGCAGCTGCACACCATCGCCCAGATGCTGGGCAATGGCCTGCAGGTGGGTGATCAGCGATTGAAAAAAAGCGATTGCCGAGGGCATCAGGTCATGCTCGGGATTGCGCGTGACGTCGATCATGCGGTGATGGTCCCCAAATGCCAGGGCCTTGTGGGTGGTTCTGGCATTGCCAGAGGCCTGGCAGCTCAAACTGGGCAGCAGCGATACGCCCAGGCCAGCGGACACCATGCCGACAAGAGTCGACTGCTGATCCACTTCAATCAAAGGCAGGTGCGGGCCGATCGCGCGCAATACAGGGTCGATCAAATCACGGATGGCCCCCCGACGCATCACGATGAACTGCTCACCCCTGAGGCTGCGCAGACCCACCTTGTCCCTGCTGGCCAAGGGATGGCTTGCGCTGCCAAACCAGCGCAACGTGTCCTTGAGCAATGCAATGCTTTTGAGCCTTTCATGGTCACGGCTGCGGGCGACCAGCGCGAAGTCGCCCTGCCCAGACTCGAGCATTGCCAGCAACTGAGGAACGGAATGGTCGTGCACCTCGATCTGCACGTCCTGGTGCGCGCTCGCGAACGACTTGACGACACTGGGCAAGAGCAATTGAGCGATCGACGGAATGCTCAGAACGCAGACCGAGCCACGCTGAGCGCTCGACCACATGTGCGTGTCTCTGACGAGCCGCGCGTTGTGCTCCAGGACCCGCTGCGCGCCCTTGTAAAAAGCCTCACCCGCAGGCGTGGGGAGCAGCGAGCGGGTGGTGCGTGTGAGCAGCTTGACGCCTGAAAGCCGCTCCAAATTGGCGATGGCCTGGCTCAATGCGGGCTGACCCATATGCAGTTTGGCAGCGGCCTTGGCCATGGAGCCACTGTCGATTGCCGTGACGAAAGCATCCAGATGGCGCAGATTGAAATAATTCATTTTTATCAAATATTCATTTCATAAATTTGATTTGATGCATCAATCAAATTCTATTAGCATGGCCCGCCATGGCAAACAGCAGACTCTCTCAAACGGCCGCTGCTCAGCGCCCATTTGCAGGCACACGCAAGAACGTCTTGTTCGTCTCGGTCGACCAATGGCCGGCATCGCTGTTGGGCTGCGCGGGTCACCCCGTGATCCAAACACCCACCCTGGACCACCTGGCCAGACTGGGCACCCGATTCAATCGCGCCTACTCCGAGTCGCCGATCTGCATCCCCGCGCGGCGCACGATGATGACCGGCCTGAGCCCGCGCGGGCATGGGGACCGAAATTTCAAGCCCGCACTGACCATGCCCAAGGTGCCACTGCTGGCTCAAACTTTTCGCGATGCCGGATACCAGACCCAGGCAATCGGCAAACTGCACGTCTACCCGCCGCGTGATCGGATCGGCTTTGACGATGTTCGCCTGGCCGAAGAGGGTCGCCCCAAGCTGGGGGCCATCGACGACTATGAGGTCTACCTCAGCGAGCAAGGGCACGCCGGTGAGCAGTTCATGCACGCAATGAACAACAACGACTACATGAGCCGGGCCTGGCACTTGCCCGAGGCCATGCATGTCACGAACTGGATCACCCGGGAGACGGCCAAGGTCATCAAAAGGCGCGATCCCACGCGTCCTTCTTTCTGGCACGTCTCCTACACCCACCCCCACCCTCCCCTGGCACCGCTGCAGGCTTACCTGGATCTGTATCGCGATCTGCCGATTGACATGCCGATTCGGGCCACGTGGGATCGGCAGGAAGACATCCCGGCGCTCGATGCGGTACGCAGTTACTGGCAGGTGTCCGACCAGGCCCACGTGCATCGCCTGCTGCGCCAGGCCTTTTATGCGCTGTGCACCCATGTCGATCATCAGTTGCGCATCATCTGGGGTACGCTTCGCGAAGAGAATCTGATCGACGACACGGTGGTTTTGGTCACGGCCGATCACGGCGACATGCTGGGCAACTTCGGCCTTTGGGCCAAGCGCCTGTTCTACGAAGGCTCCAGCGCCATTCCCATGATCTTGGTCGGCGCAGCGGGGGACAATCGGGTCAAAGCCAACCACGTTGACTCTCGGCTTGTGGGCCTTCAAGATGTGATGCCCACGTTGCTGGACCTGGCGCACCTGCCCATTCCCTCTGGCGTGGAAGGCCGGTCCATGGTCTCTGGCCAGAGGCGAGACTTCCTCTATGGCGAGTGCCGTGAAGACGAAGGCGCCAGCCGCATGCTGCACGATGGGCGGTACAAACTGATTTGGTATCCGGCTGGCAACCATCTGCAGCTGTTTGACCTCGAAGACGACCCGCTGGAGCAAGTCAATCTGGCAACCCAGTCGCAGCACAAAGCGCGGCTGGAGCGCCTGTCCAGCGAAATGGTCAAGCACCTCAACGGCGAAGACTTCAAGTGGGTCAAAAAGGGCCGGCTGATCGGCCACACGCCCCAGGCCAGTTCTTTTGCGGCCGATCGCGCCATGTCGGGTCAGCGCGGCTTGCATTTTCCCCAGCCACCCATTGACCCAGCGGCCACCATGGTGGGCGCACCCTGAAGCCCAAAACACCCATCACCAAGGAGTCAATTCCATGAATGAAAGAAGACGAGTTTTACGCGTGGGCGGCGCTCTCTTGGCCGCTCCCCTGGCCTTCCAAGTCAAGGCACAAGCGTCCCTCGATCGACCCATTCGCTTGTTGGTGGGGTTTGCACCGGGCGGAGCGGTCGACAGCGTGGCACGCCTGTTGACCCAGCCCATGTCCGAAATCCTGGGCCAGAGCGTTGTCGTTGAAAACCGGCCCGGCGCATCGGCCAACATCGCAGCATTGAACCTGGTGCAGTCTCCAGCCGATGGTCTGACCGTGCTGATGGGCGCTTTTGCGCACAGCGTCAATCCGTCCCTGATGAAGATCGGTTACGAGCTCTCTGAGTTGCAGCCACTGCTTCAGCTCACCCGTGTGCCCACCATCTTGCTGGTCCGCAAAGACAGCCCCTACCGATCGGCTGCCGAATTGGTGGCCGCAGGCCGCGCAAAGCCCCAGGGCCTGACTTACGGCTCTGGAGGCAGCGGGACGGCCTCACATCTGGCCCCAGAACTTTTTGCCCGGCGCGTGGGCTTGAAAGCCCTTCACGTGCCCTACAAGGGGGGCCTGCTGGCCATGCAAGGCGTGATCGCAGGGGATGTGGACTTTATGTGCGAAAACCCGCAACCGACCTTCATGTCACCGGGTTCACCCATCCGTCCGCTGGCCGTGTTTCAACCCAACCGGCTCACTGAATTGCCCGATGTGCCTTCAATCAGCGAAGGCGGCTTCAGCCAAGACCTGACCATCCGGTCCTGGCACGGCCTGTTCGTTCGAAGGGGCACGCCCGACGCCCTGTCCGCGCGCATCCTCAAGGCCGCGCAGGAAGCCTTGGCCCGGCCGCAGACCAAAGCGCGCATCAATGCCATGGCCATCGAAACCGTCGAAAGCAACCCGCAGGCGTTCGCCGCGTTTTTTGCCAGTCAGGTCGACACCTGGGGCCGCATCGTCAAAGAAGCCGGCATACGCGCTGAATAGTCGTCTGAATCAAGGAGCACTGGGGTCATGAAAATAGGTATTGCTGGCTTGGGACAAATGGGCTCGGCCATGGCCAAACGCCTGCTTGCGCAGGGACAGGCGCTGACGGTCTATAACCGCAGTGCCGGACCTGCGGCGCAGTTTGCAGCCCTGGGCGCTGCCGTTGCCCCCGATCTCAAGACGCTGGCTGCCGCGGTGGATACGGTGTTCACCGTGGTCTCTGACAGTGCAGACGTTGAGGCCGTGGTCCTTGGGGAAAACGGCCTGTTGTCGGGCGCTCACGCCGACACCCTGATCATCGAATGCAGCACCATCGATCCGCAGGTGAGCCTGAGTGTGGGCAATGCGGTTCGGCTGGCGGGCTTTCGCATGATGGATGCACCCATCGGGGGACGACCCGCCCAGGCCGAACAGGGCAAGTTGACCTTCATGGTGGGCGCCCTGCCGCAGGACTTCGAGCGCGCCCGACCGGTGCTTGAACAGCTCGCATCCCGGGTGGTTTTCTGCGGCGCACCGTCCATGGGCATCACCATGAAGGTGGTCAACAACTTGCTCAGTCAGTCCCTGCAACTGATGGACCTGGAGGCCATGGCTTTGGGCATGAAGGCAGGGCTGCAGCCCGAGGTGATGCTCGAGGTGCTGACCTCTACGGCAGCCGACAACGCGCCGCTGCGCACCCGTTTGCCTGAAAGTGTGCTCACCGGCAAATATACGCCCGGCTTTTCAGCCCAACTGGCCCACAAGGACCAAGGGCTCGGTCACACCCTGGCGGCCAGGCTGGGTGTGCCCTTGTTCACACTGGGTCAAGCCCGACAGATCTACAGCATCGCACTGACCCAGGGCCTGGGCCAGGGTCCGAGTGAAATCGTTGCAAAAGTGGTAGAGCAGTTGGCCGATGTCCAACTGCGCTTTGCCGGCAAGCTTGACCCCTGAGCGCCAGACGCCCGTTTACCGGGGCTTGTAGGCGGTCACGTCAATCTCGACCTTCGCATCGATCATCAGGCGGGCCTCAACCGTCGAGCGCGCCGGACGGTGTGAGCCGAAGCACTCCATATAGACGCGGTTGAAGCTGCCGAAATCCCGCGCGTCGTCAAGCCACACACTGACCTTGCAGACATCGCTCAAGGTGCAACCGGCCAGCGCCAGGGCCTCTTCAAGCCGCGCGAACACCCGTCGCGTTTGAGCCTCGATGCCGCCAGCGACCACCTCGCCCTGGTCGTTGGTCGGCACCTGACCGGACACAAACACAAAGTCACCAGCACGGGTGGCTGGGGAGAGCGGGCGGGCCAGGCGATCAGAGGCAATGGGCGACGCGCCCAACATTTCAACGGGCATGAAGGTCTCCTCAAGTCAGTGGATGATTGGGCGCACATTATTGAACATTTGCTTACAGGAAAACCCTGCTTCCCGAAGAATCGCGGTTCACCTACATTCAAAAAAGTAAATTACTTACATTTCTCGGCCCTCGTTTTGACCCCAACCAGGAGAACTCCATGCTGCATTTGCCCCGCCGACACCTTGTGACCCTGTTGCTCGCGGCGCTGCCGTTGGCAACGTTCGCCGCGCCACCCAAGGGTGGAGCAGCCAACCTGGCCATGATTGGCGAGCCGCAAAGTCTGGACCCGATGGCATCGACCGCTGATCTGGTGGGCACCATCATGCAGCATGTCTATGAGACCTTGTACACCTTCGACAGCAAGTGGAACGCGATCCCGATGCTGGCCGACGGCATGCCCCGGGTCTCGGCCGATGGCCTGGTCTACAGCATCAACATCCGCAAGGGTGTCAAACTGCACAGCGGCCGCGATCTCGACGCGCAGGATGTGGTGGCTTCGCTCAAGCGCTGGATGGACATGGCGCCGCGTGGCAAGTCAATTGCCAGAGACACGGTCAGCCTGGAGGCCAAAGGCAACCTCACCATTGAATGGAGGTTCAAAACGCCCAGCGCCTCCTTGTTGGCGCAACTGGCTCTGCCCTCGGGCATGGCCATCATCATGGCCAAGGAAAGCATTGCCACGCCCCTGGTTTCTTTTGTCGGAACCGGTCCCTACCGCTTCAAGGAGCGTCGTCCGGATCAGTATGTGATTCTCTCGCGCTTTGATGCCTACAGCGCCCGCACGGAGCCGGCCAACGGCTATGGCGGCAAGCGCGAAGCCCTGCTCGACGAGCTGCGCTTCACGCCCGTTCCCAACGTCAATACCCGTGTCGAAGGTGCCTTGGCCGGTCAATTCCACTATGCCGATCAATTGCCAACCGAGGCCCTGCAGCGCCTGGAAAAAGCGGGCAATTCCGTTGTGCCCATCCTCACGCCGTCTTACGGATTTCCGTACTTGGTGCTCAACAACAAAGAAGGCGTGATGGCCAACCAGGGCTTGCGCCAGGCGATTCAAATTGCCATTGGCCAAGGCGAGATGCTGACCGCTGCCTACGGCGACAAGCGATTTTTCACGGTCGAGGGCAACCACTTCCCACAAGGCACGCCGTTTTACTCAAGCGCGGGCACGGATCAGTACAACAAGCAAGATGCCAAGCGCGCCAAGGAAATGGCTGAAAAGGCCGGCTACAAGGGCGAGCCTATTCGTTTGCTGACCAGCCGCAATTTTGAGTTTCATCACACCATGATGCAGGTCATGGCCGAGCAGTTACGCGCCGCTGGATTCAAGCCCGAGATGCAGGTGGTTGACTGGGCAACGCTGGTACAGCGCCGCGGCGACTCCAAGGTCTGGGACATTTACATGACCCACTCGGGCCAGTTCCCCGAGCCCATGCTCTCGCCCCCGCAATTGGGTGATGGCGCACCTGGCTGGTGGGACACGCCCGCCAAAGCCAAGGTCCTGGGCGAATTCAACCGCCAGAGCGATCCTGCCAAGCGCACAGCCCTGTGGGCCGCCGTGCAGCAAACCGTGTACACCGAAGTTCCCTACATCAATGTGGGCAAGTTCAGCAGCCTGGCGGCGCGCTCCTCCAGGCTCGAGGGCTACACACCGGCCACCTGGCCCTTCTTCTGGAACACGGGTCTGAACAAATAAGCCGGCCGGCCCCAGTGGTCTTATCCATGTCCTGGGTCACACTGGGACGCACCTTGCTGGGCCGATCGCTCGGCATGTTGGCGGTGCTGTCCCTGGTTTCTGTGTTGGTGTTCCTGCTCACGCGCCTGGCCGCCGGCGACCCGATTGCGGTCTTGCTCGGTGACCAGGCCTCTTTGCAGGACATCGCGCAGGCCCGCCAGCGCTACGGGCTCGATGAGCCTTTGCTGACCCAATTTTTCTTGTGGCTGGGCCAGGTGCTGCAGGGCAATCTGGGGCAATCCATCTTCCTGCAAATGCCGGTGACGCAGGTGCTGCTCGACCGCGTCGAGCCAACAGCATGGCTTGCCCTCCTGGCCGTTGGCCTGGCCATGCTGATCGGCGTGCCCTGCGGCATTGCGTCGGCGCTGTGGCGCGGCCGCTGGATAGACCAGATCGTCAGCACCTTGGCCATGCTCGGAGCGAGCATGCCCAGTTTCTGGATGGGGCTGCTGGCGATTCAGTTGCTGGCCGTCGGTGCGGGCTGGTTTCCGGTGTCTGGCTACGGCGATCCGGGTGCCAGCTGGATCACCCGCGTACACCACCTCATCCTGCCTGCGCTGGTCCTGGGCACGCTCAACTCGGCGCTGATCATCCGCTTTACCCGGGCCTCCATGCTTGACATCTTGGGCGAAGACTACATCCGCACGGCGCGCTCCAAGGGCTTGCCTGAAAGCACGGTGGTCTTGAAACACGCGCTGAGAAATGCCCTGGTGCCCATCTTGACGGTGCTGGGCCTGACGCTGGCCCTGATGATCGGTGGCGCCGTGGTGACCGAGACCGTTTTCAACCTGCCGGGGCTGGGCAATCTGGTCGTGCGCGCGGTGCTGCGCCGTGACTATCCGGTGATTCAGGGCGCATTGCTGGTCATTGCTGGGGTCTACGTCATCATCAACTTTGTCATCGACGTGCTTTACGTCTTTGTTGACCCGCGGGTGCGTCATGGCTGATTGGCAAGCCGCCTTCAAGACGCTGACCGCCCGCCGTGTGGTGTTGCTCGCCATGGTGGTGCTGGCGCTGATGCTGCTGCTTACAGCCGTGGGTCAGTGGGTCTTTGCGCACGACCCCATGGCCATGAAAGTCAGTCAGCGCCTGCGCGCACCGAGCTGGAGCCACTGGAGCGGCACCGACGAATTGGGCCGTGACATCACCAGCCGCATCTTCTACGGGGCTCGCTACTCGCTGGGAATAGGCGCCGCCACCGCGCTGCTGTCGGTTGTTTTCGGTTCGATTTTGGGGCTGCTGGCCGGATTTTTCAGGCGGCTCGATGCCGCTTTGATGCGCTGCGTCGATGCCATGATGGCCTTTCCTGACATCTTGCTGGGCATCGCTCTGGTCTCCATTTTGGGGGCCAGTCCAGTCAACGTGGTACTGGCCCTGACCATTGTCTACACACCCCGCGTGGCCCGCGTGGTCAGGGCATCGACCCTGGTGATCCGTGAGTTGCCTTATGTCGAAGCCGCGCGGGCCGTGGGCGTGAGCACGCCGCGTTTGCTGGTGGTGCACATCCTGCCCAACCTGATGTCGCCCATCCTGGTTCAACTGAGTTTCATCTTTGCTTACGCTTTGTTGGCGGAGGCGGGACTGTCCTTTCTGGGCGTGGGGGTCGGCGCAGAAATTCCCACCTGGGGCACCATGGTGGCGGCCAGCGCCCAGCATGCAGACCGCGCCGTCTGGACGCTTTTCTTTCCGGGCGTTGCCATCATGATCACCGCCCTGTCCTTGCAGGTTTTGGGAGACGGTGTACGCGACCTGCTCGACCCCAGACTCAAAGGGGCCATATGAACGCGACCCAGCCCCGCTTGCAGGTGCGCGACTTGCAGATCCGCTTGCTTCAAGGCCATGGCGCGCTGCCCCTGGTGCGCGGCGTCAGCTTTGATCTGCATGACGGGAAAACCCTGGCCCTGGTTGGAGAGTCTGGCAGCGGCAAGTCGCTGACCGCCCTGAGCCTGATGCGTCTGCTCGCGCGCAATGCCCGCTGGGAATGCAGCGGGCAGGCGCTGCTGAGCGACGACGATGGGAAGACCCTGGACCTGCTGCAGATCAGCGACGAGCACATGCGCCAGCTGCGCGGCGAGCGCATCGGCATGATTTTCCAGGAGCCCATGACCTGCCTGAATCCGGTTCTGCCCGTGGGCGAGCAGATCGCCGAATCGGTGCGCCTGCATCGGCGACTCGATCACAGCAGCGCCCGTATGCAGGCGCTCAGAGCGCTCGAGCAGGTTGAGATCCCGTCGGCCCGCCAGCGCCTGGACGAGTACCCACACCAGCTCTCAGGCGGCATGCGACAGCGCGTCATGATTGCGATGGCCATGGTCTGCGAACCCCAAATTCTGATTGCGGACGAGCCCACCACAGCACTGGACGTGACCATACAGGCGCAAATACTGAACCTGATGTCACGCCTGCAAGAGCAGACCGGCATGAGCATGCTTTTCATCACCCACAATTTGGGCGTCGTGGCCCATCATGCCGAGCGCGTGGCCGTGATGTATGCCGGACAGGTGGTCGAACGCGCCGACGTGCATGATTTGTTCGCGCAGCCTTCCCACCCCTATACACAAGGCCTGCTGGCCTGCTTGCCTGGCAGAGCGAGGCAGCAGGCCAGGCAGACGGGGCGCACCGTGCCCTTGCAGGACATTGGCGGACAGGCGCCCGCCATGGACGCGCTGGGACCCGGTTGCAGCTTTGCCCCGCGATGCAGTGCCTGCATGCCGGTTTGTCTGAGCCAGGCGCCGGCCTGGCGCGCAAGCGCCGCCCACCAGCGCATGTGCCATCTCGAGGGGCAGCCATGAGCCCGATGGTCAGTGTCAAGGACCTTGCGGTTGAATTTGGCCGGGGCGCAAAGCGCGTTCGCGCAGTGCGTGGCGTGAGTTTTGACATCGCACCCGGAGAGGCGCTGGGCCTGGTCGGCGACTCCGGTTCGGGCAAGAGCACGATCGGGCGGGCTTTGATCCAGTTGATCGAAGCGAGCGCAGGATCTGTGCAATTTGAGAGCCAGGAGCTCATGGGCCTGAGCCCGTCTCGCATGCGGCCCTTACGCAGACACATGCAGATGGTGTTTCAAGACCCGAGCCTGAACCCCCGTCAACGCGTCGGCGACATGCTCGCTGAGGTGCTCACCACCCACCAGCTGCACATGGGGGCTTCGCGCGCGGGCCGGGTGGTGCAGCTGCTGGAGATGGTGGGCCTGAAGGCCGAACATGCGAGCCGATACGCCCATGAGTTTTCCGGGGGTCAGAAGCAGCGCCTGGGCATTGCGCGCGCGCTGGCGGCCGAGCCAAGGTTCATCGTTGCCGATGAACCGCTGTCGGCGCTGGACATGTCGATTCAGGCGCAGATCGTCAACCTTCTGATCGATCTGAGGCAGCGCCTTGGACTCACGCTCTTGTTCATCTCGCACGATCTGGACGTGGTCCAATATCTGTGCGAACGGGTGGTTGTGCTCTACCTGGGTCGGGTCATGGAGATCGCGCCCACCGAGGCCTTGTTCGACTCACCAGCACACCCCTACACCCAGGCCCTGCTGGCTGCCGCACCTATCCCCGATCCAAGCCAGCCCGCCCCTTCTGTCCATTTGCAGGGTGATCCCCCGAGCCCACTGAATCCGCCCTCGGGCTGCGTCTTTCGCACCCGCTGCCCGCATGCCGTGGCCGCCTGCGCTGAGCAGGTTCCCGACCTTGTTCCTGCAGCTGGCGGTCGATGGGTGGCCTGCCTGCGCCACCACGAATGGAGCAAATGATGTTGTTGAACGCAGCGAGCAAAGGCTATCCACAGCACCTGGACCCAATGCCCCTTGAACAGGCCGGCAAACAGGGCTGGAATGTCCTGAGCGGCGATTTGCCCTTGCCCTTGGCTGTGCTCAAGCACGATGCTCTGGAGCACAACCTGGCCTGGATGCGCGATTTTTGTCAAAGCCGTGGCCTGGACATCGCACCCCATGGAAAAACCACCATGTCACCCGAACTCTATGCCCGTCAATTGGCGGCCGGGGCTTGGGGCATCAGCTTTGCCACGGTCTTTCAAGCCAGCGTCGGGGCGCGACACGGTGTGCGCCGGATCATCATCGCCAACCAGATCATGCAGGCGGTCGACTTGGACAGCCTGGCGAAATTGCTGCAAGACCATGCGGGTTTGCAGGTGTATTTTCTGGTGGACTCCGTGGCACAACTGAGCATGATCGAAGCGTGGCGGCAAGCTCGTCAGGCCGACTGCGTTTTTTCGGTCCTGCTCGAGCTGGGGATCGCGGGCAAACGCACCGGATGCCGGGATCATGCGCAAGCCCTTGAACTGGCGCGCGCGCTGCGGCGCAGCCCGGCCACTCGCCTGACCGGCGTTGAATGCTACGAGGGGGCTTTGGCCACCTGCAACCACGAAGCCGACCGACAGAGCGTGACTGCCTTGATGAACCGGGTGCAACAGCTGGCCCAGGTCTGCGAAGCTGAGGGACTTTTCGAGAGCGAGGAAATTTTGCTCAGCGCTGGTGGCTCTTCGATTTTCGATCTGGTGGCTCAACATCTGCGGCCCCATCTGCAGCACCCGGTACGTGGCATCTTGCGTTCGGGCTGCTACCTCACGCACGACCATGTTCACTACCGCAAGCACATGCAGTGTGTCGAGCACAGGCTCAATTTGCGCGAATCGCTTCAACCCGCCCTGGAAGTGATCTGCAGCGTGCAGTCTTGCCCCGAGCCGGGCCTGGCGATCCTGAACATGGGCAAGCGCGACGTGTCATATGACCTGGACCTGCCGGTGGCACAGTGGCACGCCCGCATCGGAGACAGCCGGACCCAGGTGGCGCCCGGGCACTGGCAGATTACGGCACTCAATGACCAACACGCCTACTTGCACTTTGATCCACAGTCAAAGCCCACCGAGCAGCCCCATGTGGGGCAAATCATCGGCTGCGGAATCTCTCACCCGTGCACCACATTCGACAAGTGGCGCTGGATGCCGGTGGTCAGCGAGAACTACCGCGTGATCGATGGCGTGTCCATTCATTTTTGATCGCGTCTTGCAGGCATGAACTCCAAAACGTCACTGCTTCAAAGGCTGCGCGATGCGGCCCCCGCGCTGCCGCGCGCGCAGCAGCAGGTCATTGCCATATTGCTCAGCGACCCGCAGCGCGCCCTGTCCTTGAGTGTGGATGCCCTGGCAGCCCAGGCTGAGGTGTCCATGCCCACCATCATGCGCACGGCCAGGCAGTTTGGCTTTGAAGGCGTGCGGCAGTTCAAACTTGCCCTGGCGCAGGACCTGGCGCGGGCCACACCGGTTCATCGTTCGGTGAACATGGAAGACAGCACCACCGATATCGTACAAAAAATTCTTGGAGGAGCAGCGGCCTCCATCACAGGACTGCAAGAGCAATTGCAAGCGCCCATCCTGCAGCGGGCCGCACAGTTGCTCGCCAGCGCGCAGCGGATCGACTGCTATTCGGTGGGCGCCACATCGGCCTTCATGGCCAGCGACCTGCAAGGCCGGCTGTTTCGTCTCGGCCGCAACGCCCACGCCTTCCATGACGCTCATCTGCAACTCATTTCTGCGGCCACGCTGGGGCCCGGCAACGTGGCAGTGGCCATTTCGCATGTCGGACGCATGCCTTTCATGCTGGAGGCGGTGCGCTTTGCCCAATCCCAGGGCGCTACCGTGATTGGCATCACGCAGCCCGGCACGGCACTGGCCGATCTGGCCGATGTCACGATCGAGGTCAGCGTGCCCCCCGATGCCGTGATGCGGGTCGGAATCGAGGCCTACATCGCCCACCTGCTGGTCATCGAATTGCTCATGGTGCTGGTGCTCAAGGCACTGGGGCCACAAGCGGCACAAAGGCTGTCCCAGTTTCGCTCGGTTTTGCAAGCCCACGGACAGGACAGCGAACAGCATCCGGCCGTTGAGTGGGCCTGGTCGTCGGTGGAAAGGCATTCCCAACCATGACACGTACCCTCGTGCGGCGAGCCCAGGTGATCGACGGCACTGGCGCTGCAGCCTACGTCGCAGATGTGCTGATTCAGGGCGATCGCATCGCCCGCATCGGCACCGCATTGGAGGCCCTGGCCGATGATGTGGTTGACGGCCAGGGCCTGAGCCTGGCCCCTGGCTTCATTGATGTCCACACCCACGACGACGCACAGGTTCTGCGCGACCCGACCATGCTGGCCAAGCTGTCGCAAGGCGTCACGAGCGTGATCACGGGCAACTGCGGCCTGTCTTTGGTGCCCCTGGTGACCTCCTCGCCCGACTCACCGCTGGACCTGCTGCACACCACAGAGTTTCGATTTCCACAACTCGACGATTACGCACAAGCTCTGGCCAGGAAGCCCGCCGCGGTCAACGTGGGCGCTCTGATCGGGCACACCACGTTGCGGATGTGCACCATGAGTGATCTGAACCGCCCGGCCGACCCCAACGAGATCCAGGCCATGGCCGGGATGCTCGATGCAGCGCTCGAACAAGGTGCATTGGGTCTGTCATCCGGTCTGTTCTATCAGCAAGCCTACGCAGCGAACATGGCCGAAATGCAGGCGCTGGTGCGGGTGGTCGCCCGGCACTCGGGCATCTATGTCACGCACATACGCACCGAGATGGACGCCATCCTGCAAGCCATGGAAGAAGCGGCCGACACGGCCCAAGCCGGGCCGGTCACCTGGATCCTGTCTCACCACAAATGCGCTGGCCCGCGCAATTGGGGACGCACCATCGAGACTCTGGCCCTGCTTGAGCGCCTGAGCCAGCGCCAGAAGGTGGGTATGGACGTCTATCCCTACTCTGCCGGATCGACCTTGCTGCGAGAGGATCTGGTCGATGGCGTGATCGACATCCTGATCACCCGCAGCGATCCCCACCCAGAAATGGCCGGTCGCTACCTGCGCGAAATTGCGAACCAGTGGGGTGTCGATCAACTGCAAGCCTGCCGACGCCTGATGCCCGGCGGCGCCTGCTACTTCCAGATGCGGGAAGACGATGTGCGCCGGGTGATCTCACACCCCTTGAGCATGATCGGCTCCGATGGCTTGCCGCACGACGAGCGCCCCCATCCCAGACTGTGGGGCGCTTTCGCCCGGGTTCTGTCGCATTACTGCCGACAAGAGCAGCTGCTGACCCTGCCGCAGGCCATACACAAGATGACCGGGCTCAGTGCAGAGCGCTTTGGCCTGACCGACCGCGGCATCGTGCGCGAGGGGGCTTTTGCCGATCTGGTGTTGTTCGATGCGAACCGGGTTGCCGACAAGGCCAGCTACGACAGCCCGCGTCAGATGTGCGAAGGCATTGAACGGGTCATGGTCAACGGCCAGTGGGCATTTGCCCATGGCCAGGCCATGGCGCATCGGGCAGGGCGATTTTTGTCGCGCCCAGGGCGCAACCCACGCGCAGGCCCTCAGCCCACCGCCTGAGACGTTATCAGATGGGCCGACAACGCCTGCAAATTGGGCTCTATGCCCAGGCCCGGGGCCTGCGGCAGCCTAGCCCATCCGTCTATCACCTGCATCGGGAACACCTGCTCGCGCAAGGGATTGGGATTGGCATCGACCTCGGCCCAGCCAGCCGCATCGCCCACTGCGGCCAGCGCGTGCATGCTCGCCGCCAGGCCCACGCCACCGGCCAGCCAGTGTGGGCAATAGGCGATGCCGCGTGCGATCGCCAGGCGAGCCACCGCCAAACCGCCACCGATGCCGCCCCATTTGCCCACGTCGGGTTGAACAAAGCGCAGGTAGCCCTGATCAATGGCCTGCTCGAAAGCGTCCTGCCCGCGCAGGTTTTCTCCGGCTGCCAAAGGAATTTCGCTGCAGCGCGCCAACTCGCTCCAAGCCCGATGCGGCTGATCGGCGGCGATCGGCTCTTCGATCCAATGCGGTCTAAAAGGCGCCAGTTGCGCAATGCGCTGGGCCGCCTCGCTCGGCGACCACGCCTGGTTGGCATCGCACATGATCACCGCCTCTTCGCCCAGGGCCGCGCGCATGGCCGCCAGGTTGGATCGATCTCGTTGGGCATCAAAGCCCACCTTGAGCTTGAACGCGCGGTAGCCTTCCTGGTGCTTGGCCCGGGCCACTTCAACCACCTTGTCGGGCCCGATGCCGCTGGCATAAACACGCACCCTGTCGCTCTTGCCGCCGAGCAGGCGCCAAAGTGGCACGCCTGCACGACGCGCCGCCATGTCCCACAGGGCCTGATCCACCGCTCCGGTGATCTGGGCAAAAGGCCCAGGCTCTGCGCACTGAATGGCCATCAGTCGCGTGCGTTGATCGAGCTGGTCGCGAACCGATTCGGGATTCTCGGCGTCCATGCCCTTGAGCAGCGGCGCGAACAGGCTTTTGATCAACCTGGCACGGTGCTCGGCGCCGACTTGGGGAAAGTTGCTGAACACCTCGCCCCAGCCACTGGCGCCATGGCTGTCGGTCAACCGGAGAAACACCGCCGGACGGTTGTTCATCGAGCCAAACGCATTGGCAACGGGTTGCGCAATGGGCGCACGCAGAACCCAGCAGTCGATTTGGTCGATGGTTGCCGCCATGAGACCCCTAAATGGCATGTAAATTTGCAGTCTACACTGCGTTCAGAGAGGTAAACATCATGCGCAACTTTTTGATCTTCAAGCGCCTTGGCGTTTTCTTGGCCGCCGCCTTCATGGCCTTTTCCGCTGCGGCACAAACTTACCCCAATAAGCCGATTCGACTGATCGTTCCTTTCCCACCAGGCGGAGCGGTCGATTTCTTCGCCCGTGCGGTGCAACCGGCCCTGGCTGAAGCCCTGGGTCAGCCCATCTTGATCGACAACAAGGCAGGGGCCAGCGGCATGGTTGGCGCGAGCTTGGTCGCCCAGGCGGCGCCCGATGGTTACACCCTGCTGCTGGGCAATATCGCGTCGCTGGCCATCAATGTGGGCATCTACGACAAGATGCCCTATGACCCGCGCAAAGACTTTACGCACATCGTGCGCACGGTCGACGTCAACTACATGTTGGTGGTTCACCCCAGCCTGCCAGTCAAGAACGTCGCGGAGTTGGTGCAATACGCCAAGGCCAATCCGGGCAAACTGTCCTATGGCTCGGCGGGCAGCGGCAGCTTGCCGCATCTGGGCACCGAGTTGTTCAAGGCTCAAGCGGGAATCGACCTGGTGCATGTGCCCTACAAGGGCGGCGGTCCAATGGTCACGGACGCACTGGGCGGCCAGATCCAGGTCGTGCTGGGCGACCAGGCCAATCTGATGCCCCATGTGCCAACCGGTCGCCTGCGTGCTTTGGCTGTGGCCACTGCCAAGCGCTCGGCCAACGCACCCAACCTGCCCACCATGGCCGAGAGCGGCCTGCCGGGTTTTGAGGCCACCGCCTGGCAGGGTTTGGTGGGCCCTGCCGGCATGAACCCCGACGTGGTGCGGCGCATCAATGAAGCGGTCAACAAAGTGATGGCCATGCCAGCGATCAGCAGCAAACTTGTCGGCGGTGGTCTTGAGCCTGTGGGTGGCACGCCGCAACAGTTCTCGCGCTTCATCGACACCGAAATCAGCAAGTGGACCAAAACAGCCAGGGACGTCGGCGTCAAGGCCGAGTGATGCGGCTGCGCGCGACATCGGGCAGGTCCGCAGTGCCGCTCAGGCGATCTGGGGCCCGCCCTCAGATGCGCCCAAAATATTCGCGCCGAGAAAATTCGAGCTTGTCACTGGCCGCATCGTAGCGGTCCTGCTCCGACTGCTTGATCACCCGGTAGTGCTCCACAAATTGCTCGCCCAGACCAGCACACAAAACCGGGTCTCGAGCCAGCGCCTCAAGTGCCTGGCCCAACTGCCCAGGTATGCGCAATCCGTGATCGGCCCCCGGCGCATAGGGCGTCTCGGACGCAGGCGGCGGCAGCACGCGTTGGGCGATGCCATCGAGCCCGGCATAGATTTGTGCCGCCAAGTAAAGATAGGGATTGGCCGCAGGCTCGCCGAGCCGATTTTCAATCCGGGTGGCCCCTTCGCCCGGGCCACCGATCACCCTGAGCATGGCCCCTCGGTTGTCACGGCCCCAGACCACAGACTGTGGAGCCATGGCATGCGCGCTGAAGCGGGCAAAGCCATTGACACTCGAAGTGCACAAGGCCGTCATGCCGGGCGCATGCTCGAGCAACCCGGCCAGATAGTGCACACCCAGATCGGAGAGCAGCGCACGTGCATCGCCCTTCCCCGCTGCTGTGGCCAGTGCGCGCGAGGGCACAAAGGCGTTTCGGCCTGAGGGCTGCTCAACGAGCGACTGGTGCAGATGCCAGCCGCTGGACATGATGCTGGGAAAAGGCGGGCGGCACATGAAAGTGACGTGATAACCGGCGCGCCGCAGCGCCTGGCGCACAGCGCTTCTGAACAGGACCATGTGATCGGCAGCGGTGAGCGCATCGCTGACATCGAACACCGCCTCGAACTGGCTGGGCCCGATCTCAATTTCCAGGGAACTCAGGGGCAATTGCAGCGCCTGCGCCGTCCGCCTGACGATGGCCAGCATCGCATCACACTGGTCCAGGCTCGCCTCTGACAACAGGTGATAGCCAGCGTGGAGCATGTGCACAGCCGGCGCCGGTCCGGGCCATTGGGCGTCGTGCGGGTCGAGGGCATCGTGTGCGTCGGGATGGACCAGGCGGTAAACATGAAATTCAACCTCCAGACCGCAGGCCATCCCCAGGCGCTGCGCCGCAAGCGCATCAAGCGCACGCCGCAGTTGGCGCCGTGTGTCGAGCTCCAGCGGCGTGCCGTCGCCCAGACAAGCTTCGCACTGTATCCATCCGGTGCGCTCAGCCCAGGGCAAGACCTTGAAAGTGCTCTCGATCGGTTTGAGCAGCATATTGGCCGCTCCGGCCAAAGCCGGCATCCGGGTCGCAAATTGCGGATCAAACACGGGGAAGGCGGTGCGATCCGAGGTGTCTTTGAGTGCCAGCGTGCCAACCATGCCCACACCCTTGCTTAGCGCCTGCAGTGCAGCGCTGACGCTCAGGGCCTTGGCACGGGTTTGCCCGTGCAAGTCGCACCAGGCAAAGCGCACCTGCTCAAGCCCCAGGCGCTGGATCTGACGGGCCAGTGCGCTCATGATCAGACGAGCGCGGCCATCCAGGGCGCACGCGCACGCCGGCTGCGCACGCGCTCTTGCCACCAGTTTTGCCAATCGTGCGCCGGCGCGATGCCGTCGACGGTGTCCGGACCCATGCGCTGGCGAGCCAGCTGGGCTTGCGCCATGCCCATCGCAAGCTGGCCGGACTCGACGGCATCGATGGCTTCGATCAGCTGGCGGCGATGGGCCGCAATGGCCACATCGGTGCTGCCCAAATGCTCGCGCGTGCGATCCTGGATCGCTCCCATGCTTTCGCAGGCCCACTGGTCGTGAACATTGATGTCGTCTTCACCCATGCCCAGAAAAGTCCGGGTGCGCTGCTCCTGCGCATCGTAGCCCCACTGATTGTGGCGGCCCGAGTGCGGAACATAGTCGGGCAGCCGCACCGAGCGCAGACGCTGCTCGCGCATGGTCATCTTGTCCACCGGCTCGCCAAAGCTGGTGAAGATGGCGTACCAGTAGGTGTGCGTGTCATCGACCGGCACATGCATCTGGGTGATGGTCATGCTCTCGGACAGCGGAATGACAAAGGTGTGCGGAAAAATCGAGTGCGTGATCCGCACATGGGTCTGCGCGGAGCTCATGGGCCGCAGGGTGGTCAGCTTCATGCCGTAAGGCATGGTCTGAACGCTAATCTGCGGCCGGTCAAACTCGCGCATGATGCGCGTCATGGGCCAGCGCTCACCTTCGACCTCGCCCGCGCTCGCACCGCGAAACTGTCGTCCGTAACTCGCCTCAATGGATTCGTCGGAAAAGAAACGGTGCAGGTAAGAGGTGTGGGCGGGATCGACGCCCACCTCAAACGCTTGCAGCCAGTTGCAGCTCCACAGGCCCTTGAAGGCAAAGGTGTGGCTGCTGGGAGCGGCAAAACAGTCCATGGCCGGCAAAGGTGGCGGCTCGCTGCCCTCGGGCCCCAGCCAGGCCATCAGCACCCCGCTGCGCTCGATCACAGGGTAGCTGCGCTGCTTGATCCGGCTGCACAAACGGCTGCCGACGGGCTCAGCGGGCGTCTCGACGCACTGGCCAGTCACATCGAACTTCCAGCCATGGAAGGGGCAGCGCAGGCCATCGCCTTCGTGGCGGGCAAAGGCCAGATCGGCGCCGCGGTGAGGGCACGGCCGATCGAGCAGACCAAACTGGCCTTGCTCGCTCCTAAAGAGCACCAGATCCTGACCGAGCAGGCGCACCGTCTTGAGTGGCCGCTGTGCCATGGACGGCGCCAGGACCGGGTCAAATTCGTCCAGGAGTGCCACCGGCTGCCAGTAGTGACGCATCAGCTGGCCACAGGGCGTACCCGCCGAGATGCGGGTGATGCGCTCGTTCAGGTCTGCCTTCATGGATAGGGCCTCACAACGCAAAAGATTGTTAGCGCAATCTTAAGGCCTAAGCCCTGTGTCCTGGTCCGTTTGCTAGACCCAGGGCCGGTGATCAGAGGTGGGTGCGCAGCGACCAAATCTCGGGGAACATCACCACATC
>SXGQ01405566.1_pt1 | contig 24757 bp, 19 predicted proteins | sample 3178371 | NCBI WGS metagenome assembly SXGQ01 (sample SAMN11356859, study PRJNA531348) | freshwater metagenome | isolation source: freshwater sample F1-20 | place: China: Fuxian Lake, Yuxi | collected 2017-12-25 | reverse complement strand
GACCGTGTGGCCGAGGGGCTTGTTTGCACTTCAATAGTTGCGGCTTTCAAAGCCGCGCTTCAACTTACTGGCAAGAGCCAGTGCTTAGAAGAACCAGCGAAACATCGCCGGAGTCAACTTCACCAGATCCGTCCAAGTCAGTTGGGCAACCTGCGCAAGGACCCGTGTCAAGAAGAACCAACGACACATCGCCGGAGTCAACTTCGGTAGAGCCGTCAAGATCTCCGAAGCAAGCCGCTGCAAGCTGACCTTTCAAGTTGAAGGCGCAGTTGTAGAGCAAGCCAGGAGCGTCCAACGTTTGCGTGGTGTAATTCACGCCAAGGCTGTAGAAACATGCCTTTGGACCTGTTCCAGTACCACGCCATCCGTGTGGAGTGCCCGCTGGCCAAGTTCCTGTTGAGGAAGCACCCGCAGCATTTGCTGCATCAATTACAACTTCTGCAGTGGTTTCCTGAATTGGACCTTCTGCACCGTACAAACACCAGGCGAACGCCGCACCTGATGAACCGTCGGCATATTCACCGTAGCAGGTGAAGTAGTAAGAGCCTGGTTCAAGTTGGAATGAAGTTTCCATGTCAATGAAATGACGCTCTCCGATGCTGTCGCCAAGATCAGCCCAGTCAGTTTCAAAAGCATGAGCCACTGAACCTTCAGCCACAACTTGAGCTTGATCAAAGTCACCGGTTGAACCAAATGGACGACCGTTTAATCCGTAATCACCACCTTCTGTATTACGGCTAATAATCTTCCAACCGATCGTGTCAGGAGTTGAACTGTCAAAGGCTGCGAAATCAAAGCCGTCAACAGAAGCTGATACTGTCATTTCGAATGGAATGAATGACCAACGCTTTGGCAAAGAAGCAGTCGAATAACCAGAGATAAGACCAATATTGGTGTTCGTTCCGGCATTCACGCAAAACTTCTGTACTCCGTGGTCGACAAACACAGCGCGGAAACCGAATTCCAATGAGCCGACAAAGCCGTCCGCTTGGGTTTCTAGGTCAATATCAAAGAAAGAACCGACGCGAACCAGCCAATAGGTATTTGCACCAACACCAATCAGGTTGATACCCGCTGGACCCGCCAAATCCAGTTCGCCGTCAGCATTGTCATCGCACACATCGTCGCGGCAAGCAATATACTTGCTAGGAAGATCTTGTGGGCTACCAATGTCGGAGCTTTCACCAAGCTCGTACAAACTTATAACGGCATCTCCAGTGTTATCTTGACCACACATAGTGACCAAGATTTCACCAGCTGCTGGTGTTGGCCCAATGATATACCACACATCGTGGCTATATGAGCTGCTGCAAAGATTCACGACATCGTTTGGACCGTCACTATTGGCTAAGGTGCAATCAAACGAAACGGATGAAGGAAAACTAAGCACAAGCTCGGCGCTTGTGACGCAATCATTTGCTGCGCCAACCCAGGGCTCGTCACAGGAGTAGATGAAGTTTCCGCAACTGGTTACGCCTTCTTGTACGCAGGTTGCATCCCACGATGAATCACAGCAATTTGGGGTGAAACTGCAAACTACTTCACAGCATGCACCATCCGAGCAACCACCACTGCTACTTACAGTGATGCAGTCGTTCGTTGCAGTGGTGCAAGAAGCGTTGTCATAAGCGCTTATTGCAATATCTAGACCGTAGTTCATTGGACCGCCGTAAATAGGCGCTGTGGAATCTGGTTCAAATGGAATTGTCACAATCGCCAACAACTCGCCAGCTTCTACTGGAAAACGCGCTTGCTGCGAACCATTGGCAAAGGTGTAAAGAATATTATGAGGGCAGCCATCAAATCCGTACTCTCCAGCCAAGTCGATGGCGGTTTCTGGATCAGAGCCTTGTTCAAGGAAGAACAGGTCGAACATGTCGGTGCCGTTCAAAGGAACGCCGGCACTGTCGGCCATGCTAAGCGTAATTTGAACATAGCATGGTTCGGTGACTGAGAATCGAACCCAGTCAAGATCGCGAGCATTGCTGCCGTCGCCCGAGCACTGACTGTCATATGATCCAACGACGCCTTGGACACGGAATGAACTTCCTGGACTATATTCTCCTGCTTCCAAAAACATGTATTCACCGTCGGCATCAAGTTGATTCCAACCACCGTTGGCATCAACGCCTCCAGTAGTGCTGCAGTCCGCGCCAGTGTCGAACTCGTTATCTGTGAAGTTTCCGGCTGAAGCGGGATCACATTGTGCGAAAGCACCGCCAGCCACGAATAACGCTGCCGTAGCAACAATTCCGTATGTAAACTTTGAATAACACTTAGACATTTCAAATCTCCTATTTGTATTGGTGCAAACCAGTTTTGTCCTACATTTCTCTGCCGTAGCGACGCCACTACAGCACACAGAATCTGGACGCCATAAAATGAACTACGTACAAACCTAACCCTTGCTAAACAATAGTCCAATGAAAAAGCAAATTGTTTTAATATTTGTTAAAAAAATGGAATAGGCAACCGCTAACAAGGCCTGCGCTAAAAGGGATAGCGGCGAATCGCAACAATTCGCCAAAAATCATTTGACAATAAAATGCGCAAAAAATCAGGTTTTTTCTATCGTTGCCGACAATCCTTTGGATTGCATCTGGTCCCGAACCAGTTCAGCATGTTCGCGATGAGTTTGAAAGACAATCGCAGATCCATTGTTATGGGTCTCTAAAGTTCGCTCCGTAGCGACTTTAGTAGGCAATCGAACCAATTGGACCAGGGTGGACACGACATAAACCATGTCATTTTTATTGTCGTTGTGAAGGCGCACAGCCCATTGCGGCATGGCTTCACTGGGACGCGCGGATGTTTCTGCAGGCAGTGTAATGGTTTTGCTCATAGTCGCATTTTGACACAGCGAAGTGCAAATTGCAAGCAATTAATCAAATAGAAGCGCCATTAAAATTGGATCCCCGCCAAATTGGACAATGTGGGCTAGTGGCGCCAATCGATGAGTACTTTTCCAAATTGCTCCCCCGCCTCAAGGCGCGCGTAAGCGGCGCGACCCTCTTTGGCGTGGTGGGTTGAATCAATCACGGGCCGCAGTGCGCCACATTTGTGCAAAGCCATAACGGCACGAAACTCATCCATGGAACCCATGGTCGAACCCAAAATGGAGAGTTGATTCCAGAACACGCGCGCCAAATCGGTTACACCGTCGCTGCCAGATGTGCATCCGCATGTGACAAATGCGCCGCCACGCGCCAAACTTTTTATGCAACTTTGGTGAACGGATTTGCCTATGGAATCAATGACCACATCAACGCCGCGGCGATTGGTGGCTACGCGAACTTGTTTAGACCAATCGGCACCATCATCAAGAATGCAGTGATTGGCTCCAAGCACCTTGGCTTTTTCTAATTTCCAAGCATGACGACTTGTGACAATAGTTGTGCAACCTAGATGGTTTGCAATGGCCAGCGCGGCAACCGCAACGCCGCCGCCAATTCCGGTGATCAACACTTGAGCGCCAGGCGCAATCCGCGCGCGTGTGATCAACATGCGATACGCGGTGAGATGCGTCAAACCAATGGCCGCGGCTTGGGCGGCATCCTGCTGCTCAATGTCAAGAATATTGGTAATGGGCGCGGTGAAAAATTCCGCATGCGTGCCCGGGGAATGCTCGCCAATCATGTGAATATCCTCACCGGCGGGATTGTGGCCAGGCATATTGATGGGGGCTTGCGCAACGGCGGCCATAAGAATGACACGCTTGCCAAGCCACGCAGCATCTACACCCACGCCAAGCTTAACCACTTTGCCGACGCCGTCGGAGCCGCCAACGGTTGGCCAAGCGGTGTCAATGCCTGGCATGCCCCGGCCAACCCACAGGTCCAAGTGATTCAGCGCGGACACTTCCGTTTGAATTTGCACATGGCCAGGCAGCGGTTGCGGAGCGGGACGGTTCGTGACAAAGTTCACATTGGGAGCGACGGGGGTTGCCTGTTTGGTAATTTCTAGAGCCTGCATGAACAAAGTGTAACCATGGCTCGTGCCAACCATGGTCAATGCCTTAACAATGCGAATAATAAAAGGGTTTGGCGTGAATTTTTGAATGCGTGCATTTATAAATAACCAACGGCGTGAATGAATAACGGATTTGAATAGAATGACACAAAGAATGAAACCTTCATTGAAACAACGAAACACAGCGTGGGTGAAAAACATATTTCATCTGCCCACCGCGATAGTCGCTTGGACAATCCTTGTGGCGTCGTGGGCAATGGCCCAAGCACGCGCACAAACAAGCGCAACCGTCGTGACAAACCAATTGAATGCGGGGTTTGCACAAGCGCCAACCGTTGCTCCCACGAAACCTGTTGGAAAACCAATGCGGGTTTCAACGGAACCAGCCGCCAACGCAAAGGTGATCGCTATGCCCGCGGGTTTAGATTTTGCAGTTGTGGCGCCACACACAGTACTTGAAGGCAATTTCAAACTTGTGAATAGCTCTGATAAACCGCTGAAAGTGCTGGGCGCGCAGCCGTCATGTCAATGCACCACCATTGATATCACGGGCAAGGAAATTCCGGCGCAAGTTGGTGGAGTTCCAGGCATCCTTGAAGTGCCCGTGGTTATGAAGGTGAGCGCCACTGGAATCAAGACCGCCCAAGTGAAGGTTGTGGTTGAGGGCGAGCCCCTGCCAATCACCTTCGATTTGCGTGCGGAAGTTGCGTACGCGGTACGGTTAGCGATTGCAGACGCAACAGGAAAAATGCAGCCTTATGTGGACGCTGCCGAAGATCCGTTGCGTTTAAAAGGCGTAGCGCAAGTATTCAGCAACGATGGAAAGCCATTCCAAGTGCTGAGCGTTCAGGGCGCGGCGCCGGTATTTGTGAATTGGAATGCGCAAAGCGACGCACCGCGTGCAAAGTACGAAGTGCAATTTGCGTTGGCGGGCGAGCCGTGTGAATTGGTGCCTAAATATTTGTTGGTGGAAACTGACCGCGCCGACGCGCGCATGATTGACGCGCGCGTACGCCACGCATGCACAAAGATTTCACCCGCGCTTGAGATTGCGGAGTTCCGCAGCAACGTGGGCGTGATTGACGCGGGCGGATCGGGAACCTTTGATATTGAAATTAAAAAAATGGGTGGCAATACGATTTCCTCTGTGAAGGCGGTTGATGCAAGATTTACCGCAGAACTTGTTGGTCAACGGGCTGATGGAAGTTCGTTGCTTGTCACAATTCGTCTGACGCCAGGCAAAGATGTTGCTGGCGTGTTCATGACGACCGTGCATTTGGTGGCGGCGGATGCCAACGGTCAACCGTATATGACTCAACGACCCAATGCGGCAACGCCAGGGCAACCTCCCAAGATCACCACGCTGCCCGCGGAGGTGGATTTGCTGGTGTACGGAAAAGTGCAATAGCGCTCGACACGCCCCGCTTGCAGGCACCTTCGTGGTCTTCATGAGCCCTTGCAAGCGCGCAAGTCTGCGCCATGCACAAGGCGTTGGGTTTAGAACACAAACGAAAGCCGTACCGTGAATATCCAGGCGCCAGGAATATTCAATGAACTCGAGGGACTTGGCTGGCTGAGATATTGAATGTCTGGTTGGATGGAAAACCACGGGGTGACTTGCAAGTCATAGAAGGCCTCCAAGATTGCCTCGGAGGAGCCCGGCGAAGTGGTGAGATTTGTATTGCTCGTGAATTGGTTGTAGGCCCAAAGAATTCCAACCGTGTCGTTGGGGCGCGCATCGATGATCCCTTGCCACTGGGAGCCAAGCATAAGACCCCAATGCGATGGATTGCGGTTGGGATCGCTCCAACCGAATTGACCAAATATTTCCCAACCAAGCAGGGCACCGTCACCATCGGAATCGAAAATATGTTGATTCGCATAGGCATAGGCCCCCGTTGGCCCCGTACCCACGCCCGAACCAGTCACGCCGGAAATGGATGTGTCACCAACTTGCTCAAACCAACCTGCGCGGAACCTGCCTTTGTGTTCGCCAATGGTCCAATCAGGACCAAGCTCCGCAATCAAAAAGTAACTGCCAGGATTTTCCCAAAGGAAGCTTGCTAAGCCATTCGTGCCCGTGTTGGGTCCCGAAAGCCCGGTTGAGGGATTGGCATAGTTGCTCGAGCCGTCAAAGAAACCCACACGCGCGTCGAAATTATCCAAAGGCTTGGTCAAAATTTCCAAACCGCCGGCTTGACGCGGATATGTGGGCATGTCTTTCACAAGAACGGATGGGAAATAAGCGGCGCTATTGACAAAGTTTAATCCAGTGCAAGGAGCGGCAAAGTCAACGTTGGAATCTATTTTTCCAAACTTCACCCTGAGTCGGTCAGTGATAATTTCCTGCTGATACCAATACTGCGCCAGTTGCGTGAATTCATTATATGAATTGATGACATTAAACCCCCAATAGTCTGGAATCAATGCCGCGGGCGAGCGCGTTTGATAAGCAGTTTGGAAATCTAAAAAAATCAATCCACCCTTGAGACCGAAAAGTTTTTCGGTATCGCCAGTGGCGTTGATATCAATCAAGGAGATGAGGGTAAAACCATTCACCTGGCCTCCACTGAGTACATTCACAAAGTCAAGTGTTGCGGTTCCCTGCACAGTCACCCCAGCGTCCTGAAGTTTGGAGCGAACGCCAAAGATATCACCTGTCATGGTGTTGGAATCCCATGGCCAAGACCCTCCCAGATTTAAATCCGCTCCACCCGCGCTTTGTGGTCCAACATTCTCGCTTTCTTGTTGCTGCAATTGCGTTTGCTCAACATGTGATTGTTGATTGGAAGAAACGGGTGGGGTTGGAGTAACAACCACGGGCTTGGGTGGTGCCTTTGGCTTATCTCCCACAGGATCAAACGGCTTGGGCATGGGAACAGTTTGCGAGTAGGCCGTGGTGACAAGCAGATGCGGCGCCAATACGCCAACACTCAAGAAAAGAATGGTCGCCTGCTTGATCGGCATGGCAAGTTATAACTTAATTCACACTACAAAGAAGGATATAATTTTAAGATGAAATTGAGAGCGCGCATGCTTGTTGGTCTGGCGATCGCGCGTTGCGGATTGGCGGGCACATTGTGCTTGATCACAAGCCTATTGACTTTTTTGCCATCAAGCACGATCACGGCATGTGCGGTAGCGCAAGACAATACAACGCATGGATTTATTCCTTCAAGCGAGCGGGGCAAAGCGCTCCCCCCACTGTCCACGAGCGCGCATGGCTCACAGGCTGAACACTTGGGGGCCGCCGCTGCGGCAAAGGCGACCACGCTGAATATTCCTGCCGCGACACTTTCGTTTGATCCCCCGCCTCCGGTCATTCGGCGCGTCAGCACGAATCCGAATGAAGTGCCGATTGCCCCAGCCACATTTGCGCACGCCCTTGAGGCAATTGACAAAGGTATTTTATTTTTAAAATCAACTCAATCGGCAAGCGGCGCATGGATGGAGGGCATGGTCGCCACGCCAACGACCACCGCCTCTACGAGTAACGCGGTGGGTGGCAGCGCAGCCAGCGCGGCGGTCACCGCTCTGGTGGTGCGCGCCTTCGCGCAACGCGGATTAAGCATTCAAAGCGATACCGCCCTAGATCGCGCCGCCACGCGGCTTTTAGAATTAGTGACGGGCAAAAATGGATTTCAACCCGACGCCAGCGGTGGATTGGCAACATATGTGGCGTCATGCACCGCCATGGGTTTGGCGGCTCTGCAAGAATCCAAATATGAGCAGACATTGACGGACGCGTTGGCGTGGATTCGTAAAAGCCAATGGGATGAAAGCGAAGGCATTGCCCCCACGCAAGATTGGTATGGCGGCACTGGCTATGGCAGCAAGGGCCGCCCTGATTTGAGCAACACGCAACTTATGCTTGACGCGCTGCACGAATCAAACGCCACGGCTAAGGACGCAGCAGTACAACGCGCGGTCATTTTTTTAACTCGATGCCAAAATTTGAAATCAACCAACGCGGCTGTGTGGGCGCAGAATGGCAGCAATGATGGCGGCATGGTGTACACGCCAGCCAATGATGGTGAAAGTTTTGCCAGTGAAATGGCGGACGAAGGCCGCGCTGGTGAAAAAATGCCCGCGGGTACGCGCGCCCTGCGAAGTTACGGCAGCATGACCTACGCCGCCTATAAAAGCATGTTATTTGCTGGGCTTTCCAAGAATGATCCACGCGTGTTAGCCGCCAAAGCGTGGATAGAAATGAATTTTACATTCAGTGAAAATCCAGGCTTGGGTCAGCAAGGCTATTACTATTACATTCACGCCGCCGCGCGCGCTATGTTGGCCTGTGGAAATGATTTATTGAAGGATACCGCGGGCACAAAACATAATTGGCGCGAGGAGTTGATCGACTCCATCATCGTGCGCCAGCGCCCCAATGGCTCTTGGCAAAATCCTGAGCCGCGCTGGATGGAGGACTCGCCCGATCTTGCCACCGTGTTCGCGGTACTGGCACTCGAAGAAGCCATCAAGCCTGTTCGTGTTTCACAATAGGCTTGCGCCAGTTTTGCAAGTCACACACCCGCGGAGTGATTAGGCGACAGATGAACGATTGAGTTGGTGCTCCATGTGGGCGTTGGCAGACACAAGTCGCCACGACCACGCCGCGCCCAAAATGGTTGCGGCAAACAACAACGCTCCCGTGACTTGATGCGCGGAAGTGAACATGAGTTCCCACAATGGAATGGCGGCGTCCTTGCGCATAAGCACAGCGACATACGCCAACAACCCAAGCAAAACTTGCACGATGAGAGCGGTGATCATCAACGCGGCGCATGTGCCCAGCGCTTTGAGCGCCGGAGTTTCCCGCGCCGCTCCAGACATGCGGCTTGCGGCAAGTATGACCGCCAAGACCGCGATAATCGAGAAGCCAAGATGTCCATGCATGGCCCATGCGGGGTGATACGCGGGGTGCCCATCATGTGGCGGCACCTGCAAGTGTCGGTAACTGGCTCCAAGAAAAAGTTGCACAAGCAATACAAACGGTGCGATCGTAGTCAGCGTGTGCAGGGTTGATACGCCCGCGAAATCACGCAGTGACATGGTGGATTTCCATTTCATGGTCAACAGCGCCGCAAGCAACGCCATGGTTGCGAATACAACTTGGCCAAAGATTCCGTGGGCAATGGCAATCAATGTGCTTGGTGAAAGTTGCGCTGCCTCTTGACTCAAAGTGAGCGTTCCAGTGACTCGTAATCCGCCCATCAGGCCTTGCACACACACCATCAACAACGCAAAGCACGCCAACCCCCGCACCCACGCGCGGCGATCCTGGCGAAACACAACCAGCACCATGGTGAATGTGGTCACTCCAACCAACATTCCAAACAGTCGATGAGCGTGTTCGTAATACACTCCGCCTTTCATTTCGCTCACTGGATACAGCAGCATGTTGTGACCGAATGAATTAGGCCAATCTGGCACGGCGAGTCCGGCTTCTAAACCAGTAACAAGTCCGCCGGTGATCAACAACAAAAAGATCGTTGCCGCAGACACAATTGCAAACAACGCAGCGGGCGCTGGCCATGACCATTGCGCGGTTGTTGTGACGCCAACTTTGGTGAAAATGCGCGGAGCAAGCCACGCCCCAACCATGGCCAAGACCGAGCTACTCACAAGCATGCCAACGCTCCAAATGGCGCCTTGAATCATCATGCTGGTGTCGCTGGCGCCGCCGCCCACCAGCGCGCCCACCACCAACAAGTTCACAAATCCACTCACAAATCCAACTCCTATTGGGGATGCGTCATTGCGCATGGCGCGCGCTGCCACAAAGCCCGCCGCAACGGGGCATGCCAGTGTGAGCAAGAACAGGGCGTTTCCAATCAGCAGACCTGGCCCCATCATGGCCACATACGCCAGCGCCCATTGCGCCGCGGTGGTTGCAAAGCCAAGGGCCAATGTTTGTGAGCGCATAGCCCGAATAATTAACGCCAACACGAGGAGTCCTGTGAGTCCTATGCCAAGCCCAATGAAAAGCGCGGCTGAATTTGACGGCGTGGATGCGAGCATGATTGATTGCATGAAGGCATCTATAGTAGACACCCTGAACCTGATGGGTCGAGCCACGCCATGAATTCAACCAATACAAATTCTGAATTGGAATTGAACAACGCGCCCGTTGCCATTGCGCCCAAGGGAAATTTTGCGTCCGATTGGAGCACGCTTATCAAGGCGCGCTTGAGCCTGTTGGTTCTGGGCACCACCGCCTCTGGCTTTGTAATTGCGCAACCAAACGCCACGAATTGGCGACTTTTTGGATGGACATTGCTGGGAACTTTTCTTGCGGCCGCAAGCGCCGCCGCGCTCAATCAAGCCATTGAAGTGCGCCGCGACGCGCTCATGCACCGCACTTCGCGGCGGCCTATTCCCGCTGGGCGGGTGCCTTTGATCAGGGCAGTGATTGTGGGCGTGGCGCTGGGATATCTTGGATGTTTTGTGCTGGCCACAAATGTGAATTTATTTGCAAGCGCGCTGGCTGGACTGACTATTTTTTTATATGTGGCCGTGTATACGCCCATGAAGTGGATGACCTCGCTCAATACGCTGGTGGGCGCGGTGGTGGGCGCAATTCCGCCCATGATTGGATGGGTCGCCGCCACTGGCGATCTGCAACGCGGCGCTTGGATTTTGGGGTCTATTTTGTTTGTATGGCAGTTACCGCATTTCTTTGCGCTGGCGTGGATGCACCGTGCGGACTATCAACGCGGTGGCTTTCAAATGCTGTCGTCCATACCTGGGATGGAGTATTTGGCGGCGCAAACTAGTTTGCTGAGCGCGTTGACATTGGTGCCCCTTGGCTTAATGGCCACATTGCTAGGGCTTGCAGGTCTGACGAGCGCGATTGTGTCCAGCGTGGCCGCACTCGGCTTTTCCTATTGCGCGTTGATCTTTATGCGACGTGTGGACAACGCTTCGGCGCGCACAATGTTTTTTGCATCCCTGCTGTATTTACCTATTGTGCTTGGAACCATGGTGGTAGACCGCGGATCAATCGCCGTGAATGCCGCGGTGCGTGGCGGCCTGAATGTGATGATTGACATGCCCGCACCAATGCCAACAACGCCTCCAATGTCAACAACGCCAACAACGGCAACAACGCCATGATCGACAACTCCCCCGCCACTCGGCCCTCGCTTACATTCCGCTCTGGCGGTTGGGTGATCGCATTAGCGGGCGTATTGGTGCTGCTTATTATTGCCTGGGCTTTCGCAGGCATATTCACGGGCCACCACCCCAAAGGCAACGGGCAATCCGTGGACACCTATGGATTTGATTTGTCCAACCTGCAAACCAATGGCGGCGCCTTTGTAGCCAGTGGAAACCCGCGTGATTTTTTGCGCTCGCTTGATCAACCCGACATTCTGGCGGGCCACGAAATGCTTGCGCATAACGCTAAGTTGCGCTCCAAATATGTTGTGACCACGGATCGAGTAATTGGCGTGAACATCAATGGCAAGGCGCGCGCTTCTCCGTTGAATGTCATGAATGTGCACGAAATTGTGAATGATGAACTTGATGGCGTGCCGATTGCCGTGACCTTTAGTCCATTGTGCGACAGCGTGATGGTGTTTGACCGGCGCGTGAATGGCCAAACGCTGCGATTTGGCGTGAGCGGGTTGCTGCTGGATTCAAATTTGGTGATGTATGACAAGCAGCCAGAAAGTGCGGCGCAAGCCAACATGAATGCCCCACAGTCGCAATCCACCACAACCGCTGCCGTTTCTAGTTTGTGGAGTCAAATGGCGGGCAAAGCCATCGCCGGTCCGGAGATTGGAACAGCGCTTATAAAAATTCCAAATGTGAATGTCTGTACTTGGAAACATTGGCTGGCCACGCATCCAACCACCGAAGTGATTCTTTCCGACGCGCAGGATGAGAAGCGCATGAAAAAAATTTCATACAGCCGCTATCTCCTCAGCCCGCGGCTTGAATTTCCAATTGGCCGCAATGCAACCACGAGCGCATTGCCTAAGAAATTGGACGAAACAAATTCGGCCAATGATTTGGCGCAGCATTCGGCGCAAGGCCAGGCGAAAATACCAGCAGAAATGCCTCTTAAAATGCCCATTATTGCCATAACGGCTGGTGGCAAAACCCAAGTGGTCACGCTGCGCGAGGCCGCAGACCGTGGCGCGGACGCTCCGTGGAATTTTATGGTGGGCGGCGTGCCCATTGTGGTTGTGTCGCACAAAGAACCAGCGTCCGTTTTGGTGAGCTCAAGCGATGGCACTCCCATTCAAGTGACGCCTTGTCTTTGGTTTGTGTGGCAAGCGTTCCACTCACCTGCATCGCCAGATTAGGTTCTCATACCAAGCCACAGCGTGAAATAAAGCATGAGCCAGATCGCTCCAAGAAGGTGCCAATACATTTCGCAGTACACAATGCCTTCGGGGTGCTCCGGGCTGTAGGCGCGGCGCGCGGTCTTGCTCCACGCACGAATGAGAGGAATAAATCCCGCCAACACATGCAGCGCATGCAAGCCTGTGAGCACATAAAAAGTCCAGGCGTACAGTGAGTCACCAAAATGAATATTGTTGCGCCACAGCGTGACCCACGCAATAATTTGCAGCGCAAGAAATACCATCGCCAACACCAGCGTGGCGCTCATGGCCGCGTGCGCGTGTTGCCATTGAGCCAGCCGCACCTTTTGCGTGGCGAGGCGCATGAAATAACTAGACGCCATTAACGCAATGGTGGAGAACACAAGCACGCCAGGCAATCCCGTCGCACCCTTTGGAATAAATGGCTCGGCTGGGTCTGGATGCAGGCGCACCACTAAATACCCCATGATTGCCCCAAGAAACAGCATGGCAATGACAATCAGAAAGACCCACATGCCCAAAACACCGGCGGCAAACCTTTGCGGCGCTCCCGCAAATGGGTCCACGACTGTTTGGGTTTTAATGGCCACGCGGCGTCACGGACTGTATGGCTTAAAGCGCGCGACTGGAGCGCCCGGCGCGTTGGCTTGCAATGTGGCCTCGGCATTTGGAGCGTTGCCATCAAATTGCAAATCACGGTACTGATTGGTGTCCATGATGAGGAAGGCCAACATTAAAATAACAAACGCAACGCTGGCCACGAAAACCAACAAATTGAATGAGCGGTCCCAGCGTAAATGCATGAAGAACATGCACACCAGCGTGGCCTTAATCACCGCCACGCCAAGGGCGACAACAATGTTGAACTCGCCAATGTCGATGTAGCGCACGGCCACGGTAATGATTGTGAGTAGGAGCAACGAGGTTCCCACAAACACCAGCAACCATGTTGGAACCAAATGGCCAACAATTGGGTGCGCGCCTGGATTTTTTCCACCAGTCTCATGCGAAGATGTTGCGGAGTGTGACATGGGCAGCCTTTAGTGGATGAGATAAAATAAAGGAAAGAGGAATATCCAAATCAAATCGACGATGTGCCAATACAAACCGCCCACATCGACGGGCGTGAAATAATCGCTGGAGAAATCGCCACGGATTGCGCGCTGAATAAGCCATGCAATAACCACCATTCCCGCCAGCACGTGAATGCCGTGCAAACCAGTCATGGCGTAATAAATGGCGAAGAACACATGTGAATTGGCTGGCATTTTCTTATCCGCCAAATGCGTGGCCGGGTGGTCAAATGCGGGATCCTTCTCGCCTGTTGGCAAGCCTTCTGCCTTGGCCATTTGCGTTGGCGTTGCCATGCCAACTGGCGCACGCGAGGCGGCTTTAATGGCGCTGGACTCTACCGCGGGAATTGTGGCAAGCGTTGGCACCGCGAACACGGCCGGATTGACTGGGTTCAATGTCACGCTGGTCGTTGGAGCCACAGCCAATTCCTTGGCTTCCGCTTCGCCAACGGCGTCATGCGGAGGTATATAGAACGTTGTTCCCCACACCAAGTTGTCGTGGATCTTGTGGCTGTACTCAAAGTACTTGATCACCATGAAGCCAATCGCGCCCATGAATGTCAGGATTAAACAAATAATCAAACCCTTTTTTCGGTTGGTCTGTGCATAACGAACCGCCAGCGCCATGGTGAGACTAGAAAGAATAAGCACGCATGTGTTGATGCCACCCATGATCGTGTCTAGATAATGGCTGGAGTAGCTGAACACTTCAGGGAAACGATTGCGCAGCACCGCATACGCCACAAACAATCCGCCAAAGAACAACACTTCCGTGGCCAAGAACAACCACATGCCTAGCTTCGCGCTGTCAAACTGATGATACGGGGTGTCGAAGTGATGCTGTAAAAAGGGATACTTGGCGTGCTCGGCACTGCCGTGAGCACCGTCATGCGCATCATGGGCTCCGTGCCCGTCATGGGCGTGAACGGGTTGTGATTGAAGTGTTGTCACAGGGTTCTCTTTTGAATGAGTTGCAAATCAGTGCGAATTCTTGGCCGCCAAATTTGGATTCACAGACGCCTGAAGCGCGGGATCGACAACATACCCCTGCTCTTTTTCATCCCAACGAATTGCTGAGAAATTGTAGCAATCACCCACGCGTGGTTGCTTGGCGAAATTGTCAAAGGGCGGCGGGCTGGAGCATTGCCATTCCAAACTACCTCCACCCCAGGGATTGGCTGGCGCACGACGACCACCAAACAAACTGGCCATTAAGTAATACGCGGTCAGCAGGAAGCCAAGCGCCATGATGTATGAACCAATCGTGCTGATCACGTGGTAAATCTGGTACTCGGGGAGATAGTCGTAATAGCGCCGCGGCATGCCTTGGCTACCCAGGAAGAACTGCGTGAAGAAAGTCACATTGAAACCAATGAACACAATCACGCAGGCAACGCGTCCCAGTGTTTCGTTGTACATGCGGCCAGTCATCTTTGGCCACCAATGATGCAAACCACCGATCATGCCGATCAACGCGGAACCCATCATGACATAGTGGAAATGCTCGACAACGAAATAGGTGTCATGCAAATGCACATCGGTGTTCAGCGTCGCCAAGTGGATACCAGTAAGACCACCAATGGTGAACAGCACCAGGAAGGACAACGCATACAACATAGGCGTGTTCAACACGATATTTCCCTTGTACAGGGTGGACATCCAATTGAACACCTTGACGGCGCTGGGAATGGCCACGCTGAACGAAATCAAACTAAAGAGCGTGTTGAGCAGCGGACTTTGACCGCTGATGAACATGTGGTGCCCCCACACCAAAAAACTAAAGATGGCGATAGCGATTGAACTGAGCGCGATGAACTTGTACCCAAAGATGTGGCGATGTGCGTGCACGCTGATGAGTTCGCTGATGATTCCCATGGCGGGAAGAATCATGATGTACACGGCGGGATGGCTGTAGAACCAGAAGAAGTGTTGAAAGAGAACAGGATCTCCGCCCATGGATGGATCAAAGATGCCAATGTTGAACGCGCGCTCCACAATGAGCAGCAGCAGCGTGATTCCCAGCACGGGTGTGGCCAGAACTTGAATAATGGCCGTGGCGTAAATGGCCCACAAAAACAATGGCATGCGGAACCATGTCATTCCAGGGGGCCGCAACTTGTGGACGGTGACAACGAAATTCAAACCCGTGAAGATGCTTGAAAAGCCAAGAATAAATACGCCAGTGAGGGCGGCAATCACTCCGCCTGCGGGCGTTGTGGTGGAGTATGGGGTGTAGAAAGTCCAGCCCGTGTCAAAACCTCCAAGCAGCAAGCTGCACACGGTGAACAGCGCGCCAAAAACCCAAAGGTAATAGCTGAATAGATTGAGTCGCGGAAAGGCCACGTCCTTAGCGCCCAACATGATGGGCATGATGAAGTTGCCAAGCGCGGCTGGAATGCTGGGAATGATCACCAGAAACACCATGATGGCGCCGTGCAAAGTGAAGAAATGGTTGTAGACGTCGGCGGTCACGCCAGGAATGGTTTGACCAGGAGTGAGCAACTCCGTGCGCACCAACAACGCAAACACTCCACCCACAAAGAAACTCAGGAGCACGCTGACCATGTACATGACGCCAATGCGCTTGTGGTCCAAGGTGAAAGCCCAACTCATAAACCCGCTGGTATGCGTGAGGTAATTGTCGGGCCGCACGGTGGTGTCGAGTGGCTGTGAAAGGTTGATTGTTGTCATATGAATTTTACTTTCGGAAATACTTTGTCACTGTCATCAAAACATATCGTTCTACTTCATGCTCACTTTTGGAAGCGGCGCAGGTTCCTTGAGATACTTGCCCTTGGTGTCAAATTCATCCATGTGCTTTATGAATCCAATGATGGCGTCAATGCCCTTGTCATTCAATTGACCCTTGAAACTTGGCATGGCGTTGCCGTATCCAGATACAACATGCTCACCAGGGTTCAAAATAGAGGCGCGAATGTAATCCTCTGGTGTTGGGTATTGCTTGCCCGCGCCAATTTGACTTTGATAACTGGTTCCGTCCACAAACTTGCCATTCTCCCCACCATTGATACGAGGCCATAAATCTTTCCACGATGGTCCGATGCCCTTTGTGCCATCCAGTGAGTGGCACTGCTGGCAACGCGCGTACAACTTTGGACCAGCTCGGAAATACAATTCCTCATCTGGAATTTTGTCGAGCCACTGACTTTGAGCCGTCAGCCAATCGTCAAATTCCGGCTGCGCCAACGCGTACACCTTGCGATTCATGTTGCTGTGACCCGTGCCGCAATATTCGGAGCAAAATAGATTGTGTCCCCAACCTTCGGGCGTGACCTTGTCGGTTTGAAACCACAAATAGGAATAGCGGCCAGGCACAAGATCCTTCTTCACGCGGAAGTCTGGGATGAAGCAAGAATGCAACACATCCGTACTGCGCATGGACAACTTCACGGGCCGACCAGTTGGGACATACAAGTCATCGCTGGTGGCGCCGTTTGGATACTTGAACAACCACCCCCACTTCTGCGCGGTGACGGAAATCTCATATGAATTCTTGGGGGGCGTCATGAAGTTCAGGTAATCACGGAAACCAAAGTAGAAAATAAAGATCACAATGAACAACGGCACGACCGCCCATGTGGTTTCCAACGGCAAGTGGTGCAGCGGACCGTCGGTGCGGAAGGGTCGGTCCTTTTTCATGCGGTAACTCGCCACCAACCACACCAGGGCGATCAAAATGCCAAAGAAAAAGAAATAACAAACGGCGTTGATCCACCAAAACATCAGATCACTGTTGGCGGCCAGATTGCTGTCTGGTGGCGGAAGCCAAATAGTGCGTCCTTCGAGCGGGTCGCCTGCGAGCAAGTTTGAAATGATGGTAGATGCAATATTCATTGGAAGACTATCTTTGGAGGGGTAATGGCTTCAGACCACTCTTGAAACAATATTTTTAACGGGCTCATTTTCGCCGCTCGGGGGCGCCAAACGCTTGGCGCGGGCCTCATTTCGCAGCAATATCCACACCGTGGCGCCAAGAATAAGCAAAGTGACCGCGCCCGCTATTTGCATGATGCGATATGCCACCAACACATACCCGCCTTTGGATGTGTCAAATTGATGGCACCAAAAGACGAACTGGTCGAATGTGGAGCCAAGCTTCCCTTCGCCAGCGCCGGTTAACGCCAGGCGCAAATCACCGCCGGACTGCGCCACGCCAGGCAAGTACTGCGCGAGTCGGCCATCCCCAGTCACAACAAACACCGCAGCGGGGTGGGCGTATTCACCGTTTTCCATTTTGCGATATGGAAATCCAACCGCGTCGGCAATACCGCGCACGCTGTCTTTTGAACCCGTCAAAAAGCGCCAGCCCTTTTCGCCACCAGCGCGCGCGTATTCCGCGGCGTATCCCTTGCGCTTGGCCGCGGCCAGTTCAAATGTCTCCTCCGGATTGATGCTGATGAAGAGCACATCAAATTGATCTCCCGCGGACCAATCCAGTTCCTGCATGCCGCGCACCAAACCATTCAGCGCAAGGCCGCACAGCATGGGGCACTTCATGTAGCCCAGTTGCAACAACTTGGGTCGACCATCAGTAAAGAGCGATCCCAGCGTGATTGCTTTTCCAGTTTCATCCACAAGCATGCTTTGCATTGGCAACACCACGCCGCGCTGATCCGTCACTTCAAGTCCCTCAAGCTCTTTGGGCGTGTCGGTGGTTTGCACCGGGGGCTGATAGCCATGAGGATCAAGAGGTCGCTGCGCAAAGACCGATTGCGCCAAAGCCGCCACCGCGATCAAACAGACAAGCAGCGTGGCCTGGCGCGAATTCATTTTTGCGCTCCAGGTTGTGCGGCAGAGGTTGGCGCAGGATTGCTTGAGACAGGCAATATTCTCGGGGCATTCTTGGAGTCCAGAATCACCATTTCCATGGCGCGGTCAATCGGAATGCGCGTGAATGTGGCCGTCTTTCCATCGGGCATGGTCCATGAATATGTGCTGTATGTCGACAACTCCTCGCGTTGGGTCGCGCGCAATTGCTCAAGGCTTAGAGTTGGTTGATCAATCACTTTGGCGTCAATTTCAAATGAATCAACCTTAAAGTAAAAGGCGCTTGCCGCGACAATGATGACCACAAACACAACAATGCTGGCCAAAGACCAGAACCATGTGCTGCCTGGTTCAGGATCGTCAAGTTGCTTCAGCATATCTGTTGGTGCGGTTGCCATGTTCTTAGTCCATTACATATTTTCAAATCGCAAGCTTTCATCTAGACGCGGGTCCTTGATACAAAGCAAACCCATGGCGCTTAAGCGGCGCATGGTTGAGCCAGTGAGCATGAGCATGAATCCAACCAGCAAAACCCAATTCAGTGGGTTGAAAAAATGCGCGCTTTCGTTGGAGTAGTGCGCCAAGATTTGCTCATAGGTGTCGTAGACGCCAATGTCGTGGGGAATTTTTGGTTGAATCAAGTAAAACAAATCAAACCATTGCGCCGCCACCATCCACACGCACGCCAACAACAAAGTGCCGCGCCAACGCTTGGTCCATCGACTGATTAAAAACAAGAACGGCAAAATGAAATGACCAAAGAGCAGCACCACGCTGACCACGCGCCATTGGCCAAGTTGGCGCGCCAAGAACCACGCGGTTTCCTCTGGAATGTTTCCATACCAAATCAACATGTATTGACTGAACGCAATGTAGGCCCAGAACACCACGCCAAATGCAAAGAGCAACTTACCAATGTCTTGATAGTGCTCCGTTGTGATAATGCCTTTGAGATATCCCAGGGACTGCAGGCGCAAGCACACGATGCCGATGTAGGCAAAGCCGCCGGTGCAGCAACCCACGAAGAAATACACGCCAAACATGGTGCTAAACCATGCAGGATTGAGGCTCATGATCCAGTCGAACGCCGCAAATGATGTGGTCAGACCGAACAAAATCGCGGCTGGACCAGCCCACTTCTCCAATGTCTTGGTGCGCGCGATTGAACCATCACTGTCTTGGGCCACCGAGTTGCCAACAAAGAAGCGCGCGAGGACAAACCATGTCACTAAGTACACGGCGGCGCGAATCATGAAGAATTTGTCGTTGAGATACGCGACTTTCTTGCCCACCAATTCCGCCTCAGCCAAAGAAATTTCTTTCAGCGCGGCAAGATTGGCCCAAGGAAAAATAACATCCAACTGTCCCTTGTACCAATAGAAAACGAACGGTAGAAAGCCAATCCAAAGCCATTGCAGATTGCCGGCAATCGCCTCTGCGGGGCGGCGCACCACAACGCTCCAACCCGCGTGCGTGATGTGGTGCACGATTAAGAAGAACAACGCACCCAATGAAATAGTGGTTACAAACAACCACGACTGCATCCAAAAGCGCAGAAATAATCCTTGATCGGGCGTTCGCATGCCCAGGAAGAAAGCCACAATCAGAATGACAAACCCAAGAATGCGCAAAGCCGTTCCCGGTGTCGCCAAAGCGTCGCCGCGGATATTGGAAGAACTGAGATTGACTGCGGGCGCGCCTTCACTCATAACTTGCCCTCGGCATTGGCTGGATTGGTGACTGAGGTGCTCACAGGGATTGCCGGCGCATTGTTGACCACATCACGAGGCGAAAGATCCACGGGCGTAGCCGGCGCGCCGTCAGCAACCTTGGTTCCCGCGGGAACATCCGAAGGCTGCGCAATTTGGCTTCGTTGCAGTGCCTTTACATAGGCCGCGATGGCCCAGCGATCCTCGGTTGGAATTTGACTTCCATAGCCCGCCATATTGCGAATGCCGTAGGTGATGGTGTTGAACAGTTGTCCCATGGGTTGCACAGTCACAAGTTCATCGTGCACCAAATTCTTGGCCTGTACCCACACCGTTCCATTCACGGGACCATTGGTGTTGGCAACCAATTCCATGGCGCGCTGATTCACAATGCCATTGCCGCCGCCGGAAATTCCATGGCACACCGAGCAATAAATTTCGTAACGCTCTTGACCGCGGCGAAGCGTTTCAAAATTCATAGCGACTTGCGATGGAAGAACATTGGCCCATTGACTATCAATCACGCCGTCGTACAAATGCGCGTCAAGATACGTTTCACCGCGCGCCACGGCGTTGATCACGGGCGGACGCATGGTGTTGCCGTCGGCAAACATTGGATTCACGGCTTGCGTTTTATACTTGGATTGAAACGCCATGTCCTGAATAATGTGGATAGGAAGATTGGAGTTGGGCGTGCTACGAACGCGCGCGATAACGGCGGGCGGCAAGAGCAAGCACAGCAGCAATATCAGTCCAACAAAGATGAAGATACGTGGCATGATGATTAGACCTCCACCAACTCGACGGCCTTGGCGCCAAGATCCTTCAGGAATTGTTCTGTGCGACTGGCGAAGAAACGCGGGTCGCGTGATTCGATCACAATAAAAAATCGGTCGTCCGTGGCGCGCAGGAAGCGCTTGCTTGCCAGCAATGGATGGTTCCAGCGCGGTAGCCCATTGAACAAGAACATAATGCCCACCGCGCTCAAAGCGGAAAATAAGATGGTGAGTTCAAACATGACGGGTATGAACGCGGGCAAACTAATCAGCGGCTTTCCGCTGATTAAGAAGGGATAGCCGGTGACCCACACCAACGCCCAAATGGAGAAACTTGCAGCGTTGGTGAATGCTTGCAAACAAAAGCCAATCGTGGTTCCAGTGAGACCCGCGCCAAACACCAGCACGGGCAAAATAGTCCGCTTGATTCCCATGGCTTGATCAAGTCCGTGCACGGGAAATGGCGTGTGACAATCCCACCAACGAAATCCCGCCAAGCGAACTTTGTCAGCGGCCGCCATGAGCGTGGCGGGGTCATGGAACTCGGCCATGATTCCGTAGAGCCGCTTGCGCGGAATTTGATTGCCTTGAATCACGGGTGAAGTTGTTGGCGCAAAAGATGTCATGGCGCAATTGGCCCTCCGTCGGGACCGCTGCCTGGACTATGCAGCGCGTCCGGACTTGCAAATGATGGCTTGGCTCCTCCGCCAGAATGACCGCCCGCATGGCCGTGATCATGCTCCGCGTACCCAGACCAATGAGGATTGGCTTGTGGCATGGTGGCTTTCACTTCCGCGATCGCGATCATTGGCAGATAGCGGCAGAACAAAAGAAAGAGCGTTCCGAACAATCCAAACGCTCCAAGCATGGTTCCCATGTCAACCCATGTTGGCGTGAAGAAGTCCCAGCTGGTGGGAAGGAAATCATTGGCAAGACTGGTGACGATAATCACGAAGCGCTCAAACCACATTCCAATGTTCACCACCAAGCACAGCGCAAACATAATTGGAATGCTGGTGCGAATGCGCTTGAACCAGAACAATTGAGGCGTGATCACGTTGCAACTGACCATGATCCAGTAGGCCCACCAATATTGTCCAAAGGCGCGGTTGATAAAGGCGAAGCGCTCATACACGGCGCCGGAGTACCACGCAATAAAGAACTCCATGGAGTAGGCGTAGCCCACCATGCATCCCGTGACCAGGATGATTTTGTTCATGTTATCCAAATGGCGCAGCGTGATGAGATCCTTGAGACCAAACAGTTGGCGCGCTGGAACCGCAAGCGTGACCACCATGGCAAAGCCACTGAAGATGGCGCCCGCAACAAAGTATGGCGGGAAGATGGTGGTGTGCCAACCTGGAACTTGGCTCACGGCGAAATCGAAACTCACCACGGAGTGAACGCTTAACACAAGCGGCGTACTTAAAGCAGCCAACAACAAATACGCGCGCTCATAGCGATGCCAATGTCGATTGCTTCCTCTCCAACCAAGAGCGAACAAGCCGTAGGCGAATTGTTGAATGCGGCCAGTGGCACGATCGCGCAGCGTGGCTAAATCTGGAACCATGCCCACAAACCAAAACACAAATGAAACCGTGAAATACGTTCCAACCGCGAACACGTCCCACAACAACGGGCTGCGAAATTGCGGCCACATGTCCATTTGATTTGGAATTGGAAACAGCCAGTACGCCAACCACACGCGCCCAACATGAATGCCTGGAAAGAGTCCCGCACAAATGACCGCGAAGATGGTCATGGCTTCGGCGAATCGATTGATGCCAGTTCTCCACTTTTGTCTGAACAAGAACAAAATGGCGCTGATTAAAGTTCCAGCGTGACCAATACCAACCCAAAAAACAAAGTTGGTGATATCAAAGGCCCACATGACGGGATTGTTCAAGCCCCACACGCCCACGCCCGTGAAGATGAGATAGTTCACGCAGAAACCCAGCAACCCGACCAAGCCCAAACTGATCGTGAATGCCACGTACCAAGCCAACGGCGGCTTCTTTGATTCCGCGACTTGGCAAACCTGACGCGTGACTTGACCAAAGCGATCCATATTCAACACAAGCGGAGCGCGCACCGCGGGATTTTCGGCGGTGTTGTCGGTTTCCTGAAATCCAGGAAGCGCGGTTTGACGATTGACGGGCACGGAACTCATGAATGTGCTCCGTGGTCGTGTCCGTGATCGTGTCCGTGATCGTGTCCGTGATCGTGTCCGTGATCGTGTTGAGAATGATCGACCGCTGGATTCACAACTTTGGCCATGTACTTGACGCGCGGCTTGACATTGAGTTCTTCAAGCATGCCATATGAAAGTTTACTGGCGTGCAACTTGCTCACTTGACTCTTTGGATCATTCAAGTCGCCAAACACAATGGCTTGTGCGGGGCACGCTTGTTGGCACGCGGTGACAATGGCACCATCTGGAATGGAGTAATTGGATGTTCCGCCGCTTGTTCCGCCAGCTTTCACCCATTGATTCTTGTACTTGATCTTGGCCGCGGCGATGCGTTGCACGCAGAAAGAGCATTTCTCCATGACGCCGCGCATGCGAATCGTGACTTCTGGATTGAATTGCATTCGCACCAGGACATCGGGACCGGTCTCAACAAAATACTCTGGCTTCACGGCGAGCGGGCCAGTTTGCTCGCGCACGGGTTCGCGCCGTTGATAATCAAAGAAATTGAAACGGCGCACCTTGTAGGGACAATTGTTGCTGCAATAGCGCGTTCCAATGCAGCGGTTGTAGACCATGGTGTTAATGCCATCAGGGTCATGCACCGTGGCGGCAACGGGACACACTTGCTCGCAAGGCGCGTTCTCGCAGTGCATGCACACCACTGGTTGAATGGCAAAGCTGTCGGGTTTGGCGGCGTCGGCGCCGCGGAAATATCGATCAATGCGAATCCAGAACATTTCGCGGCCGCGCTTCACTTGGTCCTTGCCCACGATTGGAATATTGTTTTCCGCTTGGCACGCCGTCACGCATGCGCTGCAGCCGGTGCAGGTGGTGAGATCCACCGACATGGCCCAGCGGAACTGCGCGCCATCCAAATTATTCTCCTGCCACAGTGAAAGTCGATGCGGCATGTGCACGGCATGACCCGCGAAATCCGGATGCGCCTTGTACGAATCCAGCGAAGTCTGGCGCACAAGCGTTGGCAATCGTTCTTGAATGCCGTCATGGGGAACGCTTGGCAGAAGCGCGGCGTCCACGCTGCCGTGATCTTGCGTGTGCGCGAATGTGTACATGGCGCCGGTGGATTGCACCGTTGCTCCGCGTACTAATCGCATATTTGAAGTGGTGCGCATTGGATACGCGTTAAAGCCTGCGCCAACCGCCAGGCGGCCGGCGGATTCGCCGCGACCACAGCCCAATGAAATAGTAACGCAGTCATCGACCATTCCTGGAACTGGAAACGCAGCGGCTTGCATATTGCGTCCGCCCGCGCTGACCGTGACCATGCTGCCTTGGCTCAGGCCAAGCCTGCGCATTGTGGCCACAGACATGAGCAACGCATTGTCCCAAGTGATCTTGGTCACGGGATCGGGCAGCTCCTGCATCCAGCCGATGTTCGCGAAGCAGCCGTCAAGCACGCGGTTGTCGGGGATGAAGCACAGTTCCAGATTCGCGTCGCGAGAAGAGGGCTGCGCATCCGCGAGCGCCGAAACGGCCTTGGCCACGTCGCCTGCGCGGATCGAACCGGGCGCGCCGCCAGGGTTCTCGGCCGAAATCACTCCCTTGTCGAGGCAGCCACGCCACATGGTCTCGAAGGCGGAGCCCGACAGGCCGCTCGACGCCATCGAGGTCCGTCGCACGATGGTGTAGCCATCCTTGGGTTCGCTGCCGCCGAGCAGCATGGCAAGCATCTCGATGCCGCTCAGACCGCCCTGTGCGGGGTCGATCAGAGGCTGGATGAGCGGCTGCTGGATCGACTTCGTGCCGTCCGGAGCCCTGACATCGCCCCAGCACTCCAGGAAGTGGGCCTGCGGCACATGGAACGTGCACGCGGGATCCACGCTGGTCTCGTCGCGGTAGTACGCCAGACGCGCCACGTTGGGCACCTTCGCCAGCGCCTTCGCGAAGGCGAGATCGG
>SXGQ01298137.1_pt1 | contig 24757 bp, 23 predicted proteins | sample 3178371 | NCBI WGS metagenome assembly SXGQ01 (sample SAMN11356859, study PRJNA531348) | freshwater metagenome | isolation source: freshwater sample F1-20 | place: China: Fuxian Lake, Yuxi | collected 2017-12-25 | reverse complement strand
TTATCTGACGGATCTTTCGCAAAAACATCTTGTTCGATATATCTGTGTTCCTCGCCACCCCAAAGATTCGGCGCATAGGAGCTTGCGTAATTGCGAATACCTGTTAACGCTGCGAGTAGACCTGCGTCAGAAAGCGAATTACTTGCAAGCAAATCATGCGTATCGAGATTGTTATTAATGAAAAGTGAGGAATTCGTTAGACGTTGCACTTCAGTCTCGACGTCTTGAAACAAGGGGTCCCATTGATTCTCTTCGTAGACATACGCTTGAGTCAATCCCCGGACTGAATTTCCTATATAAAAACCGAGTGTCTGTGCCACGAGAATTAACGCGATAATTGAGGCGAACATCGGTTTGCGGGGGAGTTTTGCTATAGACAGACCCCAGATAATGCCGAAGACAGTACACGCGACCACGAAAGGTATCAGCGCTGTGGTTATCGCCCGTGCATCGGAAGAGACCAAATTGTAATTTAAGTAGTGCAGCCCAATTGTCGATAGAGCTCCAGTAATGGTGACCAAAATTAGTGAGATTTCGATTAACAGTTGCAATTTAGACCTCACGACAAATTCAATGATCTTTGAAAGGTTGATTGCTTTTGCCGCAAGCAGTAAAAACGAGAGCAAAAAAGGCAGAATTAAGTACGTGTTTGCATGGCTATTGTTGAAACTAAGTAAAATTGACAACACAAAACTCGAAACTGATATAGAAAGCAATAAGACAGAGAAGTCGTCTAGAGACTTGTTGCGCTTAAGTAACGCAAAAACAGCCGCAGGAAGTGCGAGAAAGATTGCAGAACCGAGCAAAATATTCGCACTTAATAGTCCAAAGATGTTTCCATTTAAGGAGAATTTTACGACTGAGTATTCGCCGGCCTTCCCTTTTGCGGGTTGAATAAATATCAGATAAACAATCGAAGAGGTTACAAACATTGTAGTTACACCAATAAATAAATTTAGATACTTTTTTATTGATTTAGATTTCAAAATTAAAATTGCAACACCAACTGAAACACCAATTAGTACCGGTAGGGCAACCAGAGTTTTAGTAAGCACAACTAACGACGCAACTAGAACTGATAATCCCAGAGTGTAAATTCGTTCAAATTCAATGTGTTGTGTCAGAAAAAACAAAAACAGAGTAACAAGAAGAGTGGCAATTACTTGCGAAAAACTTGGAAGGTAGAATAAATTAAGTGGGTGTGCAACGAATGAAGTTGCAGCGAGCGGAATGATAAATAGTTGAATGTATCGCTGTTTTGGAATCCAAGATGAAAGAATCGCAAGAATCAAAGAGGTTGTGGTTACAACCGCGACGATGAAACCAAACTGGGTTGTGACCACCCAATCGTTAACCATTGTGCGTTGCGTGTACGCGCCGGACCAAGCATCTGAAAACCAGTAGTAAGCGTACTTGTTATTGGCGATCAAAAAGTTGTCGAACGGTCCATAATTTATGAGTGATTTGCTTGCCGCTTCAAAGTAGACACCATCCCAGCCGCTGATATAGCTCGTGGTTGAGCGCGGGCCGAATAAAAAGTCTTCAAGAATTGATGAAGATAAAAGTGCCAACGCAACAGAACCGAGTGAAAATAGGACAACGAGAGATCGAGATTTGTTTGACGATGGATTGTGCTCAAATTTTGTTAGAACGTATATTGCGAGGGCGAGGATTAAAACACCTACCCATAAGTAGTAGCGGTCGCCACAAAGCAAGATGAGTGCGGTTGCACACACAGCGAGAACTGTTGAGCTCCTGGTGGGTGATAATTGCACCACGACTTGTTTTTTGCGGTGGGTTTGCACGAAAAGCAAAACTATTAACACTAAGAACAAGTAGTTAAACAATGAGCCAAGAATGGTTTCTCGAAAGAAAAGTTGACCGATTGCATTTAAAGATGTTCCTAAAGCAACACCGACACCCAGCAACTCAAAAACAGAATATTCGTTTTTTCGTGAAAGAAGAATCCAAATAACAGCACCCGTTACAAGGTCAAGAGCGAGGATTGCACAAAGTTGAAGCGAATCTTGTAGTGATACCTCGTGAGTTATTAGAAAACCAAAAATGAAGCAAAACAGAATGCCGAGGGCTGCGAACGTTGGCAGATATTCTTTGTCTTTCATATGAAGATCGACACTTTGTATTACGAGACCAATCTTGGCATCAAACTAGTTTGGATCATAGGGTGCCGTAGGTGCCGACTGAGCCTGATGTTTTTTGATCCAGAACGATTGAGACAGATTCGTGCAGATCTCTGGCGAACCGGTCAATTTTGTCATGATGAATTGCGTTCACAGTGCAGTGCAGCGAGTCGGGGGGTGTCTGGCGGTCAACATACCAGCCTCGTTTTGACAGTTCATCGGCTACCGCAAAAACATTAAGCGCCGACGGGTCTTGTGCGCCAAAACAAAGAAGAGTCGATTCTGGTTCGGCGCGCAAAACTAACTCGCGCGTGTTACGAATAACGGTGGCCAACTGCAAAGTGGCTTCGCGAGCTTGCCGAGTGAGTCGCAGATATCCATCGTCGCCAAGAAAGTGCATCACAGCCCAAGCACTCGCCATTGAACCACCAGATTTAGTGCCGAGCACGCCAGATGATCCGTATACGCCACCAAGCCAATCGTCGGTGACGAAACCTTGAAAAGAACGCAAATGTTTTGACGCATACATAATCACCGAAGCGCCTTTTGATGTGTAACCAAATTTGTGAAGGTCAACAGAAATCGAACTAACGCCTGGCACTTGCAAATTCCAGGGTGCAATATTTTCACCGAGGCGCTGTAGATAGGCGAGCGTGACACCGCCCATGCACGCATCAACATGACAATTTATTTGCGCGTCTGACGCGATTTTTGCAATGCCGACTATGTCGTCAACAACACCCTGCGGATACTGCGGCGCTGAGCCGACGATCAGCACCGTGTTTTTATCCACTTGACTTTGCATCGCTGCGACGTCGGCACGCCAATCTGAACCGACGGCAACGCGCCGAACCTCAACGCCAAAATACGCCCCAGCCTTGGCGAACGCAGCATGAGCAGAAGTCGGCATGACCATGTTTGGTTGCCGTATCTGGCGCTCGGCGAGCAGACGATCTCGAGCCGCCTTGACAGCCATCAGGATGCTTTCAGTGCCCCCTGAGGTCATGAACCCGGCCGAACTAGGCGTCGCGCCCAGCCAGACCCCAGCCATCGCTACAACTTCGCCTTGAATCTGTTTCAAGCTTGGAAAGGCGTCGGTGCTCAGAGCGTTCTCGCCGCTAAAGCGCCTGTAGGCCTCCTCAGCGACCGCCAACGCCTCAGGACCGGCATGGTAGGCGAGACTAAATGCTCGGCCTTCTCGCCATCGCACGTCTCGAGTTCGCATTGCCTCTAGACCTTCAAAAACATCGCTGGCCGACCAGCCTTTTGGCGGCATGTGATTTTTCTGTGCCGGCGACACGGGTGACGGGGAGTTGTTCAAAGTGTTTATTTGTCTGATACTAGTCTATATTAACTTTACATAACTAACATTATGGGCGAAACACCGAACTGCAATAAGTTCCGGTAACTGAGTTTTTTTCATCATGCCGCTCGGCTCGGACTTGGGTGTAACTGATCTTGAGCCAAAGGTTTGGCTGCTTGGAGCAACCATTTCAAAGCCGCCTTGAAGTCACGTGTTGTCGGGTCGACTGATGGGTCTAGATCAGCCTCAACGTCGGCTATCGCGCACCGCAACACGTAGACCTGGTCGCGCAGCGCGTCAAGTTCTTTGCGTGCGATGACGAGTTCATCTTCGCTTAGGGCCAGTTCACTGGCACGCTGCCGTGCCACCCAGTCCCATTGGCGACAAGATTGACTGCAAAACCGCCTTGGTCGCCCAGCACCTGAACGCTGACTTATTGGCGAACGACACCATTGGCAACGAGATAAATCGACGGCCTTTTCAGTCATAGAGCTGACAGTTTCAAGCGATTTCGTCATGACAAAAACCTACGCTTCTTGACCAGCTATTTGGTGGATTATCTACAGGCATACTTGGTTGGTGAAGATTTCGTTGCCCGCACCTAAGCGCTTGATGGCCTCTGATAATGCCGCTGGTGTCCACCCCGCGATTCTTGAGGCTGTAACTCGAGCAAACAGTTTCCACGCTCTCGGATACGGACACGACCAGCACACGCCACTCGCAAAAAAGCTCTTCAATCAACTTTTCGATGCCGAAGTCACAACTGAGTTTGTCTTTGGTGGTACCGGCGCAAATGTTCTTGCACTCGCCTGCATGCTCAAACCAGCGCAGGCAGTTGTCTGCACTTCAACTGCACATATCGCCGTAGATGAGGCAGGCGCACCTGAGAGATTTCTTGGCGCAAAGTTGATTGACATTCCAACTATCGATGGCAAACTTCGCCCGAGTGACATTTTGAGTGTTGCTCACCTTCGCGGAAGCATTCACCACGCAGAACCAGCAGTTGTTTCGATCACTCAAGCAACTGAGATGGGCACGATTTATACGGCAGACGAAGTTCGTAAAATTTGTGAGACGGCCCACGAACTCGACATGCTCGTTCACATGGATGGCGCACGAATCACAAACGCTTCGGCCGCACTTGGTGCAAGTGCGAAAGCCTTGCGAAGTTTCACTATCGATGCCGGCGTCGATGTTTTGAGTTTCGGTGGTGTTAAAGCAGGTTTGATGTTTGGCGAGGCCGTCGTCTTTTTCAACACGAGTCTTGCTTCGCGTGTCGAATACATCCGCAAGCAAGTTGGTCAACTTAATTCGAAGATGCGGTTCGTCTCTGCTCAATATGTCGAGTTTCTGCAAAACGATTTACTTTTCAAACTCGCAGCTAACGCCAACTCGATGGCACTCGCCCTTTACGAGAAAACTCGACACCATCAGTCGCTCGGGCTGACTACTCCCCCTGTGGTTAACAGCCTGTTTCCGACGATTGAGAGCACAGTCGCCAGCGCCCTTCGAGAGTGGACATTCTTCTGGGATTGGGACGTCGCCAGCAATCAATACCGCTGGATGACAGCCTGGGATACGACTTTGGAAGACGTCAATCTCTTCGCCGACGGAGTTTCACAAGCGCTCAAGATCTAATTGACTGATCAGTTAGTTATCGCCTAGTTTGCTGGTGTGTCCGCTAGCGACTTCTTCCAGAGAAGACTTGAGACCGACGATAAGTGGATGAACGACGCCGCGTGCCGTGGCTTGTCAGATATTTTCTTTCCGCCTGCCGCTGAGCGACCGCAAGCACGTGAACGACGTGAACAAATGGCGCGCGCAGTTTGTGAGACGTGCGAGGTGCTGTCAACTTGTCGTGACTTCGCTCGCAATCATCACGAATATGGTTTTTGGGGCGGCGAATCTGAAGAGCAGCGCCATCAAGCAGGATTTCATCTGATCGCACCAATCGGCATTCGCGCTCGCTCTTAGCAATCTCGCGTTCGTTCGTCGCAATTCTGCGAGAATGAAGCATGGCTTTCGGGGCGCAAGTTATTAGCGAATCATTACCAAACGCTAAACAAAATGTTCTCGACGCATGGGCCGGTTTCGGCGACAGTCGACAGGTCGTCAATTTCGATGAAGTTTCCGCTCACGTTTCGACAAATCGCGTGTTTCGTCTCACAATGTCTGATGGTTCAAAACTGATTGCCAAAGTCAGTTCATACGGCTCATATTTTCAATTTGCCGAAGACCATGACCGCCTTGCTCGCTGTAGTTCGTTGTTACGAGGTGGTCGATGGTCAGGCTTTCTCGCCGAAGTCTTAACAAAAAATGGGCGTCCATTCACGTGGTACGACGGCGACTGCTGGGCGGTCTTCTATACAGATGTCCAAGGCAACACAGGTTTGCCCCGAATTTTAAATGACGATGATGTGGTGTCTCTTGCTCACGAAATTGCCGAGTTTCACTTGGCGTGTGCCGCGATCAGTCCAAGTTTGCCGCCAACATCTAACTCGGTCAAGGGTGACGCGATTCATTTATATGATCTGCTTCGCGACGACGAAGCTGAATCACATTTTGGACTTGACTCTTTGGCTATCTCTACACTGCAGCGATACACACATGACCTGTTGTTGCATCTTGAAAAAATTCACTACGACGAATGGGTTCGAATACCAATTTTGGTCGACTGGAATCTCGGCAATTTCTCGGTGCGGTCGCCTAGTCAAAACCAAAGTTCATCGTTTGAATTTTCAACCAGGTGGGATTACGACTGGTTTCGAATCGAGTCTCGCCTACTTGATTTTTATTTCCTCAGTCGTGTGTCTTCGCGTACCGGCGATAAAACTCAGTTTTCATATTCGGCACACACGCTTACCGAACCAAGATTCGTTCGATTCATCTCTGCGTATCACGAGGTTTATCCGCTTAGTCGAACCGAGATCGAATTCTTGCCGTTCGCCTATCGATTTTTCATTCTCAACTATGTAATTCGCGAGGGCGCTCGCTTTTTTAGACCCGATCTCTGTTCGCAATTCAGACGCGATGCCGCTCATCACTATTTAGTAGAGTCCGAACGGCTTGACCTTACTCAACTCTTGGCAATCGTCGACTAATAATCTGCAGGTCGCCTCAGAACGCGACGAAAATCAATCTTTGATCTTGCGCAGTTTTTCTTTAAAAGTTTTGCCTTTCGCCACATAAACGCGTACGCCGTGTTCGATATCTGCGCTTCGCGCCCGACCTTCTTTAATCACGGCCGGCGAGCCAACAGCCAGTGCGCCAGCAGGCACTACGGTGTCGTTCAAGACAACCGAATTTGCGCCAACGATCGCTCCTGTTTCAACGACCGCCCGATGCAATACGATTGCGCCAGTTGAAACCTGCGCACCAGATGCAATGGTGCATGCTTCAAGATGAACAATGTGTCCAATCACGCAGTCGTCACCGACAATCGTCGGCGTCTCAGGTGTCGTGTGAATCACGCAATTATCTTGAATGCTCGTGCGTGCACCAATGCGTATCTCGCCATCGTCTCCACGTAATACTGCACCAGCCCAAATTGTTGACTCTGCACCAATTTCAACTGCGCCAATTACCACAGCTTCTGGATGTACGAACGCGGTCTCATGAATCTTCGGCACGCGATCACCCAATGCATAAATTGCCACAAAATTACGGTACTAGTTTCATAATGTAAATATGTTAAACCGCAACTTTGCCTATACCGTAAAGGCTCATGTCTAGGCGTCTTGAGATCGAATTAACAAGCACGCGCGAAGACGGAACATGGACATGGCGTGCAGCCGGGGCCAAAGTTCCGAAGGGCGTTGTCGAATCATCGCTTCTGCCAAACGAATCAAAAATTGGCGATGTGCTAAAAATCGAAGCCGACTTCGACATCGATGGCATCACTGTTCTCTCCGTCGTACCGCAGCGCGACAAGTCGCAAAAAGCAACCTTCCTGCAATTGATCGACGACAAGCCTTTCACAGGTGTCACAGAAAAACTCGCGAAAAAATCGAAATCAGACCGTCCACAACGCGACAAGCGTGGCCCTCGAACCGATCGTCCCGCACGCACCGACAATGCCGAGCGCAAGCCACGCACCGAACGTCCGCCTCGTGATCGCGCACCACGCACGCCTGCTGACAAGTCGACTGCACCCGTAGTTCAACTTCCTCATCGCCCTGTGGCCAAACGACTTAAGCCAAACCGCAAACATCGTTCGGCTGTCTTGCAATCGCTGCCGGTTGAGCAACGAAGTGTCGCCGAGCGTGCACTCGCAGGTGGCATTCGTGCCGTGCGTGAGGCCATTAAAACTCAGAACGCCCAACTTAAAGCCGAAGGCAAGCCTGAAGTTAAGGCGGACGGTTTGATTTCAATGGCTCAAGATATTTTGCCGAAACTTCGCGTCGCAGAGTGGCTCGACAAAGCAGAAGCCGCCAAAAGCGATCTTGCATTACTCGACCTGCGCGATTTGCGCGCAGTAGTTGTCGGTGCAGACGACCCGATGGTTGTTCGCGACGAAACAACACGTTCACTTGCGACCGAACTCAAGATTGCCCTTAAGCAACGTCAAGAGACCGAGATGACTCAGTGGCTTGAAGACATAAAGGCTGCACTCGCAGCGACACGAGTATTGCGGGCGATCAAACTTTCAGGTGAGCCACCCAAAGCAGGCGTTCTGTTTCCTGCAGATCTCGGCCAACAACTCACAAAGGCAACTGCCGACTCATTGTCAAACGAAGCAAGTTCAGACCGTTGGATAGCGATTCTCGAAGCCCTCGCCTTCTCACCAATTCGAACTTCTGTTAAACCTCTCGGCGCACCACAAGCAACTACAGATGCGCTTCGACAAACTGTGAAGCGACTGGCACCTCTTATTCCACAAATCGCCGCGCTTTTCGCAATCGAGGTTAAACCAGGTGCCCAGACGCCTCGCCCATTGCGCCCACCTCGCCCGAAGCGTGAGTTCAAACGAAAGCCAAAAGCCTTGAAGTCTGATGGCGCTAAACCAGACAGCGCCAAACCAGACAGCGTCAGTTCAGAGCACGCCAACTCAGACCTCGCCAATCCAACCCCAGCCCCTGACATGCCGGCAGAAACTGACTCTTCAAGCGGTGATTCAATTTCAACTGCGAGCCAATCCGCCTAATCAATTAACCTTGCCTTATGGCAAACATCGTTGAATACGAAGTCCGCGGCAAAGTCGCAATCATCACACTGAATCGCCCCGAAGCGCGTAACGCCGTCAATGGCGATGTCGCTAGCGGTCTCGAGGCGGCAATCGACAAGCTTGAAGCCGATTCAAATGTTTGGGTTGGCATACTGTTTGCGAACACTGCTGGCCAAGAGCGTCCAGTTTTTTGTGCTGGTGCTGATTTGAAAGCAATCAATTCGGGGCAGGCAGCCGCATTAAATACGAAACGTGGTGGCTTTGGCGGCTTCGTTTATCTCGATCGCAAAAAGCCAGTCATCGCAGCAGTTGACGGTTTGGCAACTGCAGGTGGATGCGAACTAGTTCTCGCTTGCGACATGCTCGTGGCGACTACTCGTTCGGCCTTTGGTCTGGCTGAAGCAACGCGAAACCTAATCGCAGGCGCTGGCGGTCTCTTCAGATTGCCCCGTGCGATCGGTCGAGCCGTAGCAATGGAAGCAATACTCACAGGTGAACCCTTTTCTGCTCAACGGGCCTACGAACTTGGCATGGTCAACAAACTTGTTGAGCCAAACACCGCTCTTGACGCTGCTCTAGACCTCGCCTTGCGTGTCTGCAAGGCCGCCCCGCTTGCAGTTTGGGCTAGTCGCAAGATCGTTTTGGCTTCTGAGACTGAGTCTGATCAAACTCTGATCGATATGACCAACAAAGAATTCGGTGCAGTATTGGCATCTGAAGACACAAAAGAAGGTCTCACTGCTTTCATCGAAAAGCGCCCGCCAAACTGGCAAGGAAAATAATATTTCAGACTTCTAATCTTTTAGATCAGTAGTCACAGTTATCAAGCGTGCGACGAGACCTGACCGTTCAAAGAGATTTTTAGTTTCGCGATCACCAGGCAAAGCAAAGCCGTCAAGCGCGACTAGCGACTCGGCTTTGGCCCAAGAAATTGCTGCATTAACCAAAGCGTCTCCAATACCTATATTGCGCGCATGTTTTGTCACGAATACTTGTTCGATTGTTGCGATTTTTCCTGACTTTGCCTGACCTTGTTTTGCAATCAGATAACCCATCACGACTTCATCGACACCAGCAACAAAAGTGACGATCGATCTATCAGATAACACTTTTGCCCACTGCTTGCCTATTGATTCGAAGTTATCTCCATGACGCACTCCGCCCCGAAAATGATCAAGAGTTTCACGCGCCTCTGTTTCGAGTTGTTCTAGAACTTCGCAGTCACTCTCAGATGCTCTGCGAGTAAAAACCTGCACGACGAAAGCTACGCGGTTTTGAACAATGGACAAGCGTCATCTTCGACCGGGCATCCAGGCGCAGTTTGTCGAACCAGCAAGAAGCAATGAGTGCACTGGGTCTCATCAGGTCGACGTGGTTGCAGTCGTTCAACGCCGTCTGTTCGATCATCACCAACAACTTCTTCCTCTTCTTCTGGTGCAGTTTCTTGCGGTGACGACAATTTTTCTTGCAAGATCGACGACAAGTCGGCTTCAACATCATCTTCTGTGCGCAAATCATCTTCGTCTTCGTCATCATCTGTTGACTTTGGTTTAGCTGCGTCGACTGGTGCGAGGGTCGAACCTTCATCAGTTATTAACGGATCAACAACTAAAACATCAGGGTCAGATTCGAGATCATCATCGGCTTCGAGTAGCTCTTCAGGGTCGATGTCAACTTCAACATCTGCTAAGTCGTCCGGTCCGATTTCGTCTGGGACGGTCTCATCAGTGCCCTCAATTTCAATTTCTTCTTCGTCAGCCATGATGTCCTATAACTCGATTAACTAGATTCATTTGAAGCGCGCATAGTATCGGATATCCGAGGCCATAACTCCAAATCGGTGCGTGACCCATTATTTTCGCCTCGCCTCTGCGCGCCGCTCAGAGTCAAGTCGCTCTAATTCGGGTGCATCTTTAACCAGATGTGTCATCGCCTCTGCCACTGCCTTATGACCCGCCTGCTCAGCAATCAATCTGTGCATCTCGATTGCTACTCGACGATACGAAGGGTGGCCCTGGGGCGAAGAGCGCAACTCGAGCATGTGAATAGCCTCACGAGCATTAAATTGCATGACGTAGCGCAGTCGATAAGCCATTGACACTGCGTAAGGCGCCTGACTCGGGTAATCAGACAATAGAGCGTCATAGAGAGCACTCGAACGCTCCATAGCCTCGTCGAATTGGTCTCCTAGTCCTGCATCGGCAATCAACTCAGGTCGAACGAAGCCATGATGCGGTGTCAGACGCTGCCATTCGATCGTCAATAGCCTGTGCCGCTGCAAATCTCGAAACGCACCGTAATCACCCAAGACATCAAACCTGTAGTCGATTCGCTCAAATGCTCTGCCCGGTTTATGTCGACGATTTTCACGATTGCCCACATACGCGCGAATCAACGCAACACGTCGATCGTGACTCAACTCTCGTACTTCATTCAACAATTGCGACTCGGGTAAATGTGAGCTCGAGTAGCAAATCGCCGCTAGCAATTTGTCCTCACCATCTGGGTCAAAATCAGTGAGCACAACTTCTTGAGATTCATGTGGATCAAGTGCACCAAAATATTCGTCGACGAGTTCTATCGTCTCGCCCTCGCGATCAGATAGGTATTCTGTCCAGCGCTCGCCACGATCGGCAACATCGACTCGACGCAAGAAACTTGGCACAACTTTGCGCAACTCAGTGAGCATCATGTCGGCATACAGTCGCGCCTCAGGCAGGTTGTGTCCGCGCATACGAAGCAAAAGAGCTTCATAGCCCTGACCAGAGCCGTAAATACCAAGATTAGACAATGACGCTGCTGGCAACACACCTCGCACTGCATCAAGTCCTTTGGCGCGAGTTGCTTGCTTGAAAACAAAGTCAGAAACGTTTGAATCACGCTTGACTGTTTTGCGAATATGTTCTGTAACAGATTCAACCATTGTTGAATAAGAATCGAACATTCGGTCCATGTCACCCACATAACGAGTTCCAAACGGACCATTCAATATGTCTGCGTCTCTATAAAAGCGGTAACGGCCTCCAAGACGAGCGTCGTAGTTGATGTACCGCGTACTTTGTTCGAGGTAGCTCATCAGGCGTCCGCGCTCGAGAATTTTGGTTAGAAGATTCGATGCCTGTTCGCATGCGAGGTGAACACCTCCCAATTGCGCAACGCTGTCGTCTCCATATTCGACGAACACCTTTTCATAAAGATCTTCGGCACGTTCAAGACCGATTGTTGCATCAAGTGAAGTATCACCAGTTAGATCTAAGTCATTAACAAACTCGTCGAGAAACAAACGACGCAAACTTTTTGCACTGCGGCTATATCGTGCGAATAGCGCACCCTTGACGACCTCGGGCAGATTTACAAGGGCAAAAACTGGCCCGTCTAAGTTCGTAAAGTAGCGCCGAAGAATCTCACTCTCGTCTTCGGTGAAGACCTCTGGCACATATACCGTCATGGCGCGATATCTTACGAGTCCGCACGGCTTTAAAGCGGGATTACAAATTCGGCTGAGTTTTGCCTCTATTTAGAGTTAAATCACACCCTCAGGCACTCCCCCGTCACCAAATGCCGCCTTCACCTCGCGTTGCAAATCGGCTGAGAGCCACATGTCGATCGCCGTCATGGCCATTATTTTTGCGCCTTCGACAATCGCCCGTGAAGCCTCTTCACCTTTTGTGTAATCAGCAAATGCGGCACTATGAAGTGAAACTCCACTTGGCGCAACTTGCATCATCGGGTGAATCGATGGCACTAGGTAACTAATGTTGCCCATGTCCGTTGACCCTCCGCCTGTGCCGGGCAAAAACTCAGTTGTCATTTGCCGTCCGAACTGCTCGGCGTTACGAATGTAACTCTCAAGTAACGGCACGTTGTCGATCAAGTCGGCGAAAGTATTTTTCTTCCAATCGAAAGTAACTGTGCAACCCGCGGCCATTGCTCCGCCTTCAAGACATTTTGCTACCCGCTCTTTTAGCGGCTGCAAAGTCTCGATCGTCGGTGAACGCACATACCAGTCCATCTCGGTTTCACGCGGAACAATGTTTGGCTTCTCGCCCGAGTTAGTGAAGATGCCGTGAATACGTTCAGTGGGCAAAATGTGCTGGCGCAAAGCTGCGACATTCATATAACCGAGCACTGCTGCGTCTAAAGCGTTCTTTCCTTTGTGTGGCGACACAGCAGCGTGCGCTGCAAGCCCGTGAAACTTCACAAACAAGTTTTGAATGGCGATCGCATTCATTCGCGCAAGATCGGCGTCTGCAGGATGAATCATCATTGCCGCATCAATACCTGTGAATGCACCTTTGCGTGCCATTTCAATTTTTCCGCCGCCACCTTCTTCAGCTGGGGTGCCCATTAAGACGAGATTGCCGCCGCATTGTTCGACAACTGCACTCAACGCAAGACCCGCGCCAAGACCTGCAGTGGCGATGATGTTGTGACCACAGGCGTGACCGATACCTGGCAGAGCGTCGTACTCACATAAAACTGCAACTGTTGGTCCTTGGCCACCGTTGACACGAACATCAAATGCGGTGTCAAGTTCAAAAGCGCCACGAGTGACATTTACCTTCGAGTCGGCAATGTAATCAGTCAAAATTTTATGGGCGAAATGTTCCTCGAAATTCGTTTCAGGTTTCTCGTGAAGTTGATGACTAATACTTACTAGATCGCTTCTGCGCGCATCTATGTCACGACAAACGCTCTGTTTCAGTTCACTTATTTGCTGAATCGTCATTGTTGAAGCCATATCGCAAGGTTAATACTTACCAATATAAATTCACCGCGTCGGGCAAGACCCTGAAAAGACAGTGTCTAATGGAGCCCATTCGAACTCCTTCAATTGACAAAGATGCAGAATCCTCGGTGGCATATTCATATTCAGACAATTGTCTATATCGAATTTGCGGATGTGGAAGATGCGACCCCGACTTCATCAGCTTGAGTGCAGTCAGGCGCTGACGCACATTCATCGAACTATCTAGTTCAACTAGGTCAAGTTTGCCGTCGTTTGGGTGGGCTTTTGGCGCCCAGTCACGGTTGCCGACAAACGACGAATTCAACACAGCAATCGTTCGACCGAAAAATAGCTTCTCCGATATAAACGCTCGCCCAATGAAACATCGACGTCTCGTCTCTTCAGAATTGGTGAGCAAATAAGTTGCCTCAATGACGTCAAACTTGGTGCACAACATCTGTCTATCTAGATTGTTTGCGCCCGTGATGCCGAGTGTTCTGGCCATGTCAGATTTTGAGATTGAGAGATTTAAACACGAACTCGATTCAATGACACACTTAGAGATAACTTCGCATGCGGCGACATCGTCGGCTACCAACTGCAGATCACTTGGTCTTTCTTCAAATTGGCCCCACTCTTGACCTTTGCGAATTGTCATTTGCTGTCTACAGATGATCCGTGAGATGCAGCCACGACACCTCGCAGAAGTGCTGAAGCCGATTGTTCGGCACAAAAAGTCGTCGCCGAATTAGAAGCAATAAGTGATATTTGCCGTAATAGATCTATCAACTGTTTCATTGTTCTAACGAAGTCTCCGGCAGTCAAATCATCGTTGAGAATATCAATTAGATCACTGCCACTAGCCCAGTCGTACGTGATCTCCATTAATCCGGCATCAAGCGCTCGATGCGGTGTGACTCCGGCGACTTTCTCATCTTCGGTAATTCTTTCGCTCAGATTTTTGATTGACTTCCACTGATTCTGTAAGTTTTTTGGAATGCGAGGCTTAGGAGGTTCGTCGGAGCGACGAAATTCATAAACGAAAACGCTCAAAAGCGAAGCCAATTCTGCTGGCGTGAGACCATCGAATAGTCCCTCACTAAGAGACTCGGCGATGACGAGGTCTAGTTCGTGAAAAATTCGCGACAGCGATCGTCCCTGATCGGTCAGGCTCCAGTTAGACGCATAACCACGGCGCTCCATCAAGCGAACGAGATCGTCAAACTTGGCACTCACTGACTGCACTGATTTATCAATTCGAGATTCCATTAAATGAATCTCGCTATCTATACGGTCAGCTGAACTTGCAGCAATCAGTCTTCGCTTTAGTTCTGGGTCATCCACAACCGGATGGTCTCGTCTGCTCGCATCATCACTTCGGGTCGACCTTGACTTGGCCTTTGTTCGTTGAACTCTCAGCGCCACCTCTTTAACAAACTTGGGGCTTGTTCGTGCATACGAGTCTGGCAACTTAATGAACCCAACTTTCTCTGGTGGCGAATCAAAGTCTCCTGCTTGAAGGTTGACCATCGCTTTACTCGCTGAGATCAAAGTCAATTTCGTGCCACTCGCCCGCTGCGCAGTCGCGACGACAGCCGCTTTAGAGTTTTGTCTAGGAAGATTAACTAGATCGCCAAGTTTCAACTGACTGATTGCCGATTCAATTTCGCGAGCATCAGGTCGCGATTTGAACGACCGTCGATATTCGTCTATGTCGCCGAACGGGCTCTGGGCTTGTTCACGCAGTCGGTCGCGCTCTTTACTTCGTTTAGCGATGCGCGCCTGAATCTCCACGACATCTCTACCACTCTGAAACTGTGCAAACGAGAGATTCAGCAGATGGTGCGCCTCTTGACGAGAGTGTGTTTGAATCAAATTCGCTGCCATGTTGTAGGTCGGTCTGAAAGCCGAGACCAATCTGAACGACCGACTTAATGCGAGGGCGGCTACTTGATCAAAGCCAACAAATTGATTCCACAAAACAAGAGCATGTCCAACTGTGTCGATTCCGCGACGACCTGCACGACCGGTTAGCTGTGTATATTCGGATGCCTTCAATGGTTGGTGGTGCTCACCGGTGAACTTGGTGATTTTTTCAATGACTACCGCTCGGGCGGGCATATTCAGGCCTACTGCCAAGGTTTCAGTTGCAAACACCAGACGTACTAAACCTCGTATGAAACATTCTTCGACAATCTCTTTGAACGCGGGCACGAGACCAGCATGATGAGAACCGATACCAAACTCAAGTTGGTTGGCGAACTTCGAGAAATTGAGGGCCGCCAAATCGTCGTCGCTGAACATTTCTACCCTGCTGTCAATGATCTCGGCGATCTCTGCACGTTGATTGGCGTCGGTTAGTCGTACTCCTCCGCGTATGCAGGCCTCGGCAGCTTCGTCGCATTGGTTTCGACTGAAGATGAAGACAATCGCAGGCAAAAGGTCTTCGTGCTGCAACAGGTCGACTATTTCGACTCGATTCGGAGAAAACAATCGCGAGCGCTTTTTTGGTGTGGCTGCTCGATTAGATTTACGGTTGCCACTTCGATAATTTCGCGTATCTGTCTGCGATGAAGCCGACTCAAGCTTTGACACCTCTTGGTTGGGCGAACCATTAACAATTGTTTCAAATATTTTGACCTGATGTGACGCGCCATCACCGACCACAAAATGATTGATGAGTTCGACTGGCCGCTTTTCTTCAACGATTGGTACCGTCTTTCCGCGAACAGTGCTCAGCCATTCTGTAACTTCTGTCGCATTCGACACGGTCGCAGACAAGCAAACGAGTTGCACGGTTGGGTCGAGATGAATGATGACTTCTTCCCACACGGGTCCGCGGTAGGCATCTTGCAAGAAATGCACTTCATCCAATACGACGACACTCAGCATCGCGAGCGCTTCACTTCGAGCGTAAATCATGTTTCGTAAAACCTCAGTGGTCATTACCACGATCGGCGCATTCGGGTTGATGCTGTTGTCTCCGGTCAACAGGCCGACTTCACTTTTGCCATAATGCGCTACGAGATCATTGAACTTTTGATTAGAAAGTGCCTTGATTGGAGCCGTATAAAAAGCTCGCTTTCCTTGACGTCTCGCCGACTCAATCGCATATTCGGCGACGAGGGTTTTGCCCGAACCAGTCGGGGCAGCCACTAAAACAGAGTCGCCTCGGTCCAGTGCGTCGAGGGCTTCAATCTGAAAGTGATCTATCGCAAAGTTGTAGCGAGCAATTAGTTCATCGCGTCTAGGACGAGGCATTAAGACAAAATCTACGACTAAACGCTATTACGCGCGCGTTTGCGGGTTGCGATGAATCCAATCAGAATGGCCGCAAAGTATAAAAGGGTCAGCGGCAATCCGAGAGCCATCAGAGTTATTGGGTCTCCGCTAGGAGTGATGATCGCCGCCATAAAGAAGATCGCCACGATTGCTATGCGCCATTGCTTGATTAATGTTCGTGGAGTCAAAACTCCCACCAACTGTAGAAAGACAATCAAAAGGGGTGAGAGAAATCCAACACCAAAAGCCAGAACCATCAAAATTACCAAACTGACATACTTTGTAATTTGAAATGCTTGATTAACCTCGGTCCCCGACCAAGAGATCAAAAATTCGAGCGCACGAGAAAGTGTCCAATAAGCGAGGGCGCAACCACCAACAAACAAGACAACCGAAGAACCAATGAACGGAATTGTGTACTTTTTCTCTTTCTTATTCAAAGCAGGCACGATAAATCGCCAGAGTTGCCAAAGAAGAACGGGAAGTGCGATTACCAAGCCGCCATATCCGGCAATTTTCATACGCGCAGTAAGACCGTCGAGTGGTCCTAGAGCAAAAAGAGAACCATCGCAATTAAAGTCAGCGCGGTCATCGCAGAGGTCTCTGTAGGGCTTGGTCAAAAAACGCAAAACCGGGTCATAAAAAGCAAGTATCGCTGCTGCGCCAAGTGCGATTGCAAGTATCGAGCGAATCAATCGCATCCGAAGTTCACTGAGATGCCCCGCCAGTGACATCGCAGTCGCTTCTGATTTAGAAGTTCTAAATACCATTATGAGACATCATCTAGCGAACTTTCGCCTACAGAATCTTGCACATCAGTTTTGTGAGAACTTGCTGACTTCTCAACATGCTCTGGCTCGCCGCCACTGACGACTGAAACATCTGTTTCTGCATCGTCGCCGTCGTATAACACGATCGGAATTTCGGGCGACTTCTCATCACTAGAGCTATATGGCACAAAGCTTGGTGTAGCCATTTCTTTGGCAACACTTTGAAACTGATCCGAAGTGTCGTTAAACAGTGCCTTCATAGAATTTGTGGTGTTCATCATCTCTTTAAGAGGCTCATCCATTACTTTGCGCAGGTCGGTCTGCACCCCGGATGACATTCTTTTCAACTCGGCGTAAAGGCGACCTACCCGCCGAATCGCATCTGGCAATTTCTCGGGGCCTAGCACGACCAGACCGATAATTAGCAAGAACATAATCTCGCTACCGGTCAGATTAAACATGTCCAAAGTCTAGGAGAAGTCGTCTCCTATCATCAGAGTGTGCAACAGCGACTTCCTTCGCTTTATCGTCAGCCAATCTTGTTTGCCCATCGTGGCGCAAGTGCGCATGCAAAAGAAAACACGCTCGACGCGTTTCGTCTCGCACTTAAACTTGGGGCGACCGGACTCGAAACGGATTGCTGGGTAACAAAAGACCTACAGGTTGTTCTAGACCACGACGGACTCGTCAAAAGCTCGAATCCGTTTCGTTTTCGCAAGACGAAGATTGTCGATCTGCAAATCGGCGAATTAGGAGGAGCAATTCCGAAGTTTGCTGAATTACTCGAACTCTCATCGCCGATTACCCCATTGTCTGTCGATATTTGCGATTCATCTGCAATGGCTTTAATCGACAAATTAGTAGCCGACACCAATTCGAAACAAGCGATCTATATTTGCCATCCTGATATCGAACTTTTAACTTCTTGGAAGAAAGAATTCCCACTTTTCAAATTTGTCAATTCGATTCGACTGGCCAAGATATACGAAGGTCCTGAGCGGCGATGCGCCAATCTCGCCAAGAACGGTATTGATGTCTTAAATATGCACCACACCGACTGGAACGGTGGTCTTGTCGCACTAGCTCACCGCTTTAATGTCGCCGCATTTAGTTGGGATCTACAGCACATTGAGCAATTGTGTTCAGCACTGTTGATGGGTGTTGACGCCGTTTATAGCGATTGGCCAGATCGCATGTGTGATGCTCATCGAAAAGTATTCGACGAGTCCTAAAACTTAACGAACAAGTGAAAGTTACAAGCGTGACCAGGCGCTCGGTGGCCACATCAAGACAAAGGCTTGACCAATTATTAGGTCTTTCTTTATTGGCCCAAACATTCGACTATCGAATGACTGTGGTCGATTATCACCAACAAGAAAAACTTCGTCGTTCTCGATGGTTGTTAAAGGCATAGAGACGACTCCACAGCGATCTGAGAGATTTGCTAAACCAATATCACGGCTCGGAAGATACGGCTCGTCCAGCCTTGTACCGTCGATGTAAACGCTACAATCGCGAATTTCGATTGACTCTCCACCGAGACCGATGACTCGTTTGATTAAGTCGTCGTGTTCGATCTGACTTCCATTCATTGTCGCGCGATCAAAGACAACCACATCTCCGCGATCAATATCTCCGATTTTGTAGGCCAGTTTGCTCACGAGCACCCGATTATCACTGAACATCGTCGTCTCCATACTTGGACCAGAAATATAAAACTGCTGCAACAGAAATAATCGAACCAACATTGCGACTATCAGCGCAATCGCAATGACCACAATCCACTCAAAAATTTGCTTCAAGAAAAGCGAACGCTTTTTCTCCAGCCGATCTAATCCAAGGTCAGACACTCACCCAGCGTAGTGGGCTGTAAATATCGCTACAATGACGCGATCAATTTATCGACGCGCTCATCTCGGTGCTTGAACGGATCTTTGCACAAAACCGTTCGCTGAGCTTGATCATTGAGTTTTAAGTGAACCCAATCAACCGTGTAATCGCGCTTTTTCTCTTTTGCTCGCTTTATAAAGTCACCGCGCAATTTTGCCCGCGTTGTTTGAGGTGCTAACACACGCGCACTTTCTATTTCTTCATCACTGCATATTCGATTCACCATGCCGTTGTGCTGTAATTTGTAAAACAAGCCTCTATCTCTGCATATGTCGTGATATTGCAAATCAACCAACTGCACACGAGGGTCATCAAGGGCAAGGTCGTGTCTTTTACGAAATGCCTCTACTAGGTGATATTTGATCACCCAGTCCACCTCGCGGTTTAACTTAAGGGGGTCATTTTCAATCGTTGAAATGCAGTGCTCCCACATCTCGAGAGCTTTTAGTTCGAGAGCATTGAATCGTCCAGTGTCTGCGTAACGTAGCGCCTTATCGAGTATCTCTCGTTGAATATCGAGTGCAGAAAGTTCGCGTCCAGAAGCAAGACGAATTTTTCGCCGACAAGTTATGTCGTGGCTAATCTCGCGTATCGCTCGAGTTTGGTTTTCGAGTGTCAAATCACGCAGCACACAAGTTTCATCCTCCATCATCTTTAACAAACAGGCAGTAGAGCCGACTTTTACAAAATTCGTATATTCACTCATGTTTGAATCACCAACAATTACGTGAAGGCGGCGATATTTCTCCGCATCTGCGTGTGGCTCATCACGGGTGTTGATAATCGGTCGGCTTCGAGTGGTCGCTGAACTTAATCCTTCCCAGATATGTTCGGCGCGCTGCGAGATCGAGTAGATAGGGCCCCTGGCTGTTTGTAAGACCTTTCCTGCACCCGTAAAAATCTGTCGTGTAACTAAAAAAGGAATCAATACTTCGGAATATTCCTCGATTTCATCACTTCGCGATGTCAGATAATTTTCATGACATCCGTAACTGTTGCCCGCCGAATCGGTGTTGTTCTTAAAAAGATAGATCGTGCCACGTATACCTTCATCACGCAGTCGTTGCTCGGCACCTATCAGCAACTCCTCAAGAATTCGCTCGCCTGCTTTATCGTGAACGACTACTTCGTGTATCGAGTCACACTCGGGCGTTGCATATTCGGGGTGCGACCCGACATCTAGATAAAGTCGCGCACCGTTTTCGAGAAACACATTCGAACTACGACCCCAACTAACAACTTTGCGAAACAGATAGCGAGCGACTTCATCTGGACTCAGCCGTCGTTGACCCCTAAGAGTGCAGGTGACGCCGTATTCGTTCTCTAGGCCAAAAATTCGACGGTCCATAAGCAAAACCTAGCGAGTACAGATTGATTAAACGAATTTTAAAAATCTAGCTCGGTATCAGCCGATAAAGGATTGAATCTCCAAGTCTTCAATTCGCCTGAAACAACGCCTGCGACCGTTGCGCTCAAGTACTGCGACCTCAAGATCTTCGTGTGACAACTTGCGATCTGGTCCTGCTAAAACAGAGGTTGCGAGTTTGACTACGTCGTTCAAAGTCGTGTCTGGTTTGAAAGCCGACTTGAGTCTCATTACGACCGACTCACTGTCGCCACCGAGCACACAATAATCATGTTCATCAAGCACCGTGCCGTCATAAAGCACGTGAAACAACCTGTCACTTGCCTTATCAACGCCAATTTCGGCTACCAACAATTCAACTTCCATTGGCTTTGGTGCTTCGCTAAACATCTGGCTTAAAATCTGGGCGTATTGATTAGTCAAACTTCGCGCATCTACGTCTTGTCGCGAGAATTGATAACCCTTTAGGTCGGCTGCTCGAACACCAGCGACTCGAAGTTGATCAAACTCGTTATATTTGCCAACGCCCGCGAAAGCAATTCGATCGTATATCTCGCTTATTTTGTGCAGGGTCGTCGAGGGATTCTCAGAAATTATCGCGATGCCATCTTTGTATTGCAGTGCTACCAATGTGCGACCACGCGCGATGCCTTTTCGAGCGTAATCCGCTCGATCTTTCATGAATTGTTCTGGTGGTACGTAGTACGGCATACTCATCGCAAGCCCACTTCATTCGTAATTTCTTTGTAGATATCTGCCAGGGTGCTGTCACTCACTGCGACCCAACCGTCTTTAGTTATTGACGCAACCACAGGGTAAATACCGCGCAATGAATCTGGACCACCAGTTGCAGAATCTGCATCAGCAGCTTCCCAGAGTGCACGTGCACAGAGTTTTATCGCATCAGTTGACGACAAGTCACGTCGCCAAGAAACTCTCATCACTGTGCTTGCATGAAGCATGCCCGAACCGGTGGCGACAAAATCTTTTTCTTCGTAGCGACCGCCAGTAACGTCGTAGTCCCAAAGTCGACCAGAATTAGATAGCAGATCAAATCCAGCAAATATCGGGACGACAGCTAAGCCCTGCATCGCTGCCGGAAGGTTGCTGCGAACAAACATCGATAATTGATTTGCTTTGCCCTCAAGTGAAAGAGTTTGGCCTTCAACCTTTTCGTAATGCTCAAGTTGGAGTTGAAACAGTTTGATCATCTCCATCGCTGCTCCTGCAGCACCGGCAATTGCAACACCACTAAGTTCGTCGGCCTGGACAACTTTCTCCATGCTGCGATGACTAATCAAATTGCCTGAGGTCGCTCGGCGGTCACCTGCCATTACTACCCCACCAGCAAAACGCATCGCCACACAGGTTGTTGCGTGGGGAATGGTTAAATCGTTAGCTTCTGACCGATCCGAGAACGGCGACATGCCGACTCGCTTAAGCAATTCTCCAAAATTTGCGCCAGGATCCGAGCCAGCTGCGAATATCGGCATTGACATATTTTTAGGATACGGCTACTGGCCGCCCTTTTGCACGTAGCTCTTTACGAAGTCTTCAGCATTGGTCTCAAGCACTTCATCGATTTCATCGAGCAGATCATCAAGATCTGCCTTCAATTTTTCACCCTTTGAAGAAACTTTTGCTTCGACTGAGTCAGTCGAGCTTGAACGATCAGTTGAGGTTTTCTGCTTTCGAGTTCTTTCAGCCATATTCGCACCATAGCCAATTCGTGCCGAATTGTAAAACTGAATAAACGCGACAAAAGCCAACTAGTTAGTGGGTTTAAAGTTTGATGTTGAAACTTGATCACCAAGTGCAGCGACCAATTCTGATGGTGTTGAACTGCGGCTCAAGAGACTCTCAGTGAGTTGACGGGTACCTCGTAGGGGTTCCATCATCGGCACCCGACGCAACGGTTCGCGTCCGATGTCGAAAACGATGCTGTCCCAATTTGCAGCAACTACATCTTTGGGCCATTTCTTCAAGCACATTCCTCTGAAATATGCACGTGTCGACTCTGGTGGTGTTGTAGTCGCCTTCAAGACATCTTCATGATTTGTCATGGTCTCAAGTTGTGCTCGCAACGCAAGACACTTGTCAATCCGCATGTCGTGATATTGCAGGTCAATCGCTTTTAATCTCGGATCATTTGCCGAAAGATTGTGACGCTCTGACATGCCATCTAGTATTTGCTTTTTGGCCACCCAATCCACCACGTGTCGCATTGACATTGGGTCGTCTTTCAAACCTTCGATCACCTCGCGCCAGCGGCGCAAAATCAATTTGCCATCTTGCTCGCCAACACATTCGAGCCCGAACTTCGCTGCATATCTCTCTGCGCGTTCGCACAAAATCTCTTGAAGTTCTAACCCTGTAAAAGTCTTTCCTGACTCGAGAAGCACTTTTTGTCGCAGAGTCGGATCATGGCTTATCTGCCTGATTGCGGCCACAGGTGTTGCCAGTACTAGATCAGTATCGAATTGTGAGTCTTCGATCATTGCCAGGAGTATCGCCGTAGTTCCAAGTTTCAAAAAAGTCGCTACTTCACTCATGTTTGCATCGCCAACAATGACGTGTAAACGTCGATATTTCATCGGGTCGCAGTGAGGCTCGTCACGAGTATTGACTATCGGACGCTTCAGCGTTGTCTCAAGTCCGATTTCTTCTTCAAAGAAATCTGCGCGCTGCGAGAGTTGAAAAGCAACCGACGATGACGGCATGCCTTCGAATTCACTTCCAACTTTTCCGGCGCCGCAGAAAAGTTGTCTTGTCACAAAATGTGTAGTGATCAATGCAGCCAGTTCACCGAACGGTGTTAAACGGCTAACTAAATAATTCTCGTGACAGCCATAGCTGTTACCTTTTCCGTCTGAGTTATTTTTATAGGCAACCAATTCGGCGCCCGCGGGTAGCACCCGCTTGGCTGCATCCATACTTTGACGAACTATTTCTTCACCCGCACGATCGAAGAGAACAGCCTCGGTGGCGGTACGACACTCTGGGGTAGATACTTCTGGGTGCGCATGGTCAACGTAATAGCGTGCACCATTTGTCAAAACTGTATTGACCATGTTCATCTCGATGTCTTGAGGAAAGACATCATCAAGACTGAAGCCGCGCGCGTCAGAGCCTGGTCTTTCTGCGTCGAAGTCCCAACCGATATTCGAATCAAACCTGCTTACGTAAGAGTTAATTAAGAGCGAAGACGACGTGATCGGACTTGATTCAACACCTGTCGCAATTATTCCGTATTCGGTCTCAATTCCAAGTACTTTTGCGATGCTCATCGGTTGGGTTATAGGTACTGGCCGGTGGCGGTCTTTTCAATTGCGCGCCCGCCAGCATTTGTGTCTGACGCATCGCGCACAAGAGTGCGAATGAAGACAATTCGTTCGCCTTTTTTGCCCGAGATCTTTGCCCAGTCATCGGGGTTAGTTGTATTTGGTAAATCTTCGTGTTCTTTGAACTCTTGGCGAATCGACAATCTCAGGTCTTCGAGGTTGATTCCGCGTTCACCGCCAGCGATCAATCGCTTAATAGCTAATTTCTTGGCTCGACGAACGATATTTTCAATCATTGCTCCCGATGAAAAATCTTTGAAATACATCACATCGCGGTCACCATTTTGATACGTAACTTCCAAGAAACGATTCTCATCGTCTTGGCGATACATCTCCAGTACGGTCGCATCAATCATTTTCGCGATCGCAGTATCTATTGAACCGTCAAACTGGTCGATGGTTGATAACGAGATTGGCAGTTCGTTAGTCAAGTATCGGGCAAAAATTTGGCGCGCAGCACTCTCGTCTGGTCGCTCTATTCGAATTTTGACATCCAAACGCCCAGGTCGAAGAATCGCGGGATCAATCAAATCTTCACGGTTTGTTGCGCCGATCACGATCACGTTGCGCAAGCCTTCCACGCCATCAATTTCGGCAAGTAGCTGCGGAACAATTGTCGACTCCATGTCCGATGAAATTCCCGTACCTCGTGTTCTGAACATCGAATCCATTTCGTCGAAGAAAACGATCACAGGCCAGCCTTCTTCGCTTTTTTCACGTGCGCGCTGAAACACCAGTCTGATTTGACGCTCGGTTTCGCCCACGTATTTG
>SXGQ01009574.1_pt1 | contig 24761 bp, 22 predicted proteins | sample 3178371 | NCBI WGS metagenome assembly SXGQ01 (sample SAMN11356859, study PRJNA531348) | freshwater metagenome | isolation source: freshwater sample F1-20 | place: China: Fuxian Lake, Yuxi | collected 2017-12-25 | reverse complement strand
CCGGCGGAGCGGCGAGGTTGTACGCGCCGCGCGCGTCGGGACGCAGCAGCGCGAGCCGCACGGCCTCGGCGACGTCGAAGGAGTGCACCGCCTGCAGCCGGGCGCCGCGCACGTCGGGGATGACCGGCAGGCGGCCGCGGCGCAGCGCGCGCGAGGGCAGGAGCGGCCCGAGGAACGTCTCGCGGACCGCGCCGGCGGCCTCGCGCTTGAGGATCGCCGGTGGGCGCAGGCGGACCACGCGGATCGCGGAGTGGTGGGCCTCGAAGTGGTCGAGCACGACCTCGACCGCGGCCTTGTGGCGCGCGAACGACGACGTGGGGACGCCGCCCACGCCCGCCTGCTCGTCGACGGGGCCGCTCTCCTCCCGTGGGGTGTACACGGCGGCGGCGGACACGACGATGACGACCGGCACGCCGGCGCGGCGCACGGCGTCGAGCACGCGGGTGGTCCCCGAGACGTTCGTCGCCCAGCGCATCTCCTCCTCGCGCGGGGGATGCCAGGCCCACGCGAGGTGGACGACCGCGGCTGCGCCGGAGAACACCGGCGCAAGGTCCGCTCGGGCGACATCGGCGGCGATCCACGACGTCTTCTGCGGCGTCGTCGGCGGCCGGCGACGGGCGACCCCGATGAGCTGGCGCACCGCCGGTTCGGCCCGGAGCTTGCGCAGCACGCTGGTCCCCACGTTCCCCGTGGCGCCGGTCACGATGATCCGCATACCGGCGTAGTGGTATCAGTCGCAGCGAACGCCTTCCGGCCCGGTGCGCCACCTTCGCTACGTTGCCTGGGTGGACGACGACGGCTCCGGCGGTATGGGCAGCGGCCCGCTGAAGGTCCTGGGCAGCGTGCTCGTGGTCCAGCTCCTGCTGGGCGCGGCGCTGCTGATCTGGGCTGCGCAGGGCTTCCCGCTCCCGAGTTTCCTTCGCGGCGGCGAGTCCGCGCCGACCGTGGCGACGGCCGCGACGTCGGCGACGACCGGCGCCGCGACCAAGCGCCCGGACCGCTTCGACGGCGAGCGCGCGTTCGCGCTGCTGCGCGAGCAGGTCGAGCGCTACGGCCCGCGGCCCGCGGGATCGGCGGCCTCACGACGTCTTGCCGTTCGGCTGCGCGCGCAGCTGCCAGCCGGGCGGTTCGAGTCGATCCCCGGGCATCCCGGGCTGCGCAACGTCACCGGGGTGCTGCCGGGGCGCCGGCCCGCGATCGTCCTCGGCGCCCACTACGACACCGAAGCGACCGTCCCGGGGCACGTCGGCGCCAACGACGGCGCGGCGGGGACGGCGGCCGTGGTGGAGCTCTCCCGTGCGCTCCGGCGTCTCCCGCGCGCAGAGCGCCCGCGCGAGATCCGGTTCGTGCTCTTCGACGGCGAGGAGGAGCCGAAGGGCTCGACGGACTTCTACCGCGACGGGCTGCGCGGCTCGCGGGCGTACGTCGACCGCTACGCCACGCAGGTCCGCGAGCTCGTCCTGCTCGACTACATCGCCGAGCGCGAGGGGCTGCGCTTCCCGCGCGAGGCAGGGTCGGACCCGCGTCTCTGGGCGCAACTGCGGGCGGCCGCCCGCACCGTCGGGACCGCTCGGCTCTTCCCGAACGAGACCACGGGCCAGATTCTCGACGACCACACGCCCTTCACCGAGGCGGGGATCCCGGCCATCGATCTCATCGACTTCGACTACCCGCAACGGGACTCGCCCGAGGACGATCTCGATGCCGTCAGCGAGGCGAGCCTCGACGCCGTGGGCGAGACCGTCTACGAGCTCATCCGGCGCCGCGCCGCTCGTTGACCAGCGCCACGGCCGGGGCACCTACAATGGACCTGTGAGCGCCACCACCGTCCAGAAGCTGCTGCTCGCCGCGCCGCGCGGGTACTGCGCCGGAGTCGACCGCGCAGTCCAGACCGTCGAGCGCGCGCTCGAGCTCTACGGGGCGCCTGTGTACGTCCGCAAGGAGATCGTGCACAACAAGCACGTCGTCGAGGAGCTGCGCGCCAAGGGCGCCGTCTTCGTCGACGAGCTCGACGACTCGATCCCGGAGCAGGCGATCACCATCTTCAGCGCCCACGGCGTCTCTCCCGCGGTCCACGCCGACGCCGAGCGCCGCAGCCTCCAGACGATCGACGCCACGTGCCCGCTCGTCACGAAGGTCCACCGCGAGGCCGTGAAGTTCGCGGCCGACGGCTACACGATCGTCCTGGTCGGCCACGCCGGCCACGAAGAGGTCGAGGGCACGATGGGCGAGGCGCCGGAGCACATCGTCCTCGTCGAGACCGAGGCCGACGTCGACAACCTCGAGGTCGCCGATCCCGACAAGGTCGCGTACATCTCGCAGACCACACTGTCGGTCGACGAGACCCGGGCCATCATCAACCGGCTGCGCGAGAAGTTCCCGAACATCACCGGGCCGCGCACCGACGACATCTGTTACGCCACGACGAACCGGCAGGCGGCCGTCAAGCAGATGGCGCCGCTGTGCGACCTCGTGCTGGTCATCGGCTCGAAGAACTCGTCGAACTCGAACCGTCTCGTGCAGGTCGCTCAGGAGCTGGGCACCGAGGCCTACCTCATCGACCGCGAGGATCAGGTCCGCGAGGAATGGCTCGCGGGCAAGCACGTCGTGGGCATCAGCTCCGGCGCGTCGGCACCCGAGGAGCTCGTCGAGCGCCTCGTCGGGTTCTTCCGCGACCGCGGGGTGCAGCAGGTCGAGGAGTTCGAGGTCCTGCGCGAGGATGTGCGGTTCATGCTGCCCAAGCGGATCCGCCAGGACAGCGCGGCCGCTGCGTCCGCGTAGCCGCGGCCGTCCGTGCAGACGCTCGTCGTCTCCGACCTCCACCTCGGGCGGGCCGGCGGGGATGACGTGCTCCAGCGCGCGGTCGCGCGCGGCACGCTGATCGCGAGGCTGCGGGGCGTCGACCGGCTGGTCCTGCTCGGCGACACCGTCGAGCTGCGCCACGGCCCGGCCCGCGACGCGCTGGCGCGCGCCGAACCGGTGCTCCGCGAGCTCGGTGGCGCGATGGCCGGGCCGGGCCGTTCGATCGTCGTGGTCCCCGGCAACCACGATCACGAGTTGCTGGGCGAATGGCACGCCGAGCGCGCCCGCGAAGGGGCGGCGCCGCTCGAGCTCGAGCATCGGGTCGCGCCGCAGGACGCGTCGTGGATCGCGCGGCGGGTGGCCGCCGCGCTCGCGCCCGCCGACGTGGAGTTCGCCTACCCGGGCCTCTGGCTGCGCGACGACGTCTACGCGCTCCACGGCCACTACCTCGACGTCCACAGCACGATTCCGACGTTCGAGCGGCTCGCCGCCGGCGTGACCTCGCGGGTCGCGGGCCCGGTCCCCGAGCGTGCCGTGCCCGACGACTACGAGCGCGTGCTCGCACCGAACTACGCCTGGTCCCATGCGATCGCCCAGCGGGCCGCGCCGGAGAAGTCCGCCGCCGGTGCGGGTAGCGGCGTCCGGGTCTACCAGATGCTCGCCGGTGACGGCCACCGCCCGATCTCCCACCGCGTGCTCGCCCGCCTGTTCCCCCTCGCGGTCGCGGCCGTGAACCGGGCGGGGCTGGGCCCGGTGCGCGCGGACATCAGCGGGCCGGCGATGCGGACGGCCGTGCTCACCGGGCTGGGGGAGGCCGTCAGCCGGCTCGACATCAGGGCCGCACACGTCATCTTCGGGCACAGTCACCGCGCGGGCCCGCTCCCCGGCGATGATGAGACCGAATGGCGCACGGGCGCAACTTCGTTGGTCAACACCGGTTCCTGGGTATATGAAGGGCACTTCGTGCACGGCCCCGATGGCGCCAGCCCCTACTGGGCGGGCGGCGCGGTGGCCGTCGACACGGATTCCCACGTGCCGCCGCGGCTCGAGCGCCTGCTGGCCGACGTCCCCCGGGACGTGCTCAGACCCGCAGGTTTCGATGACACCGTTGATGGCACACTGATGTGAACGTTGGCGCCGTACGGGAGACGGCGCCCCGGAGGAGGAGAACCATCCCCATGAAGAAGCGCATTGCCCCTGCGATGGCCGTTGCCGTCGCGCTCGCCGTTCCTGCCAGCGCCCAGGCCGAAGTCATCCAGGACTTCACCATCAGCGCCAGCCCGACGACGGCCAGCACGTCGAAGAAGAAGCGCAGCGTCACCCTGAAGGTCAAGACGGGAACGCGGGACACCACCGGCGCGCTGCCCCCCACGACGAAGAAGGCCACGCTCTTCTTCCCGAAGGGCTCGCAGTGGAACGGCGACATGTTCCCGAAGTGCTCGGGTTCGAGCATCTCCGCGGCACGGTCGACGGACGACTGCCCCTCGGGCTCGATCATCGGTAAGGGCAAGGCGGCCGGCTCGGCCACCGGCGGGATCGTCCAGAACGACCTGACGATCGTCGTCGCCAACGGCGGCAAGTCGACCGTCAACATGTTCGTCGAGGGCACGAGCCCGCTGCGGATCCAGTCGAACATCGAGGCGAAGATCAAGAAGGTCAGCGGCAAGTACGGCATCCGTCTCGAGGTGCCGATCCCGAAGAACCTGCAGGAGCCCGCGCCGGGCGTCGCCGTCGCGATCACCAACTTCGAGGTGACCGTCGGCAAGTCCGCCACCATCAAGAAGAAGAAGCGCGGCATCATCGAGATCACCCGCTGCGACGGCGGCAAGTGGAGCGGCGAGGGCACGTTCGAGTACGTGAACTCCCCGAACTACTCGGCCTCGCGCACCATCAAGTGCAAGAAGGGCTGATCGCCTAGGAGATCAGACCACGCCGGGTGCGAACTGCACGGCGTGGACCGTCACCCCGTCGCCGGCCTGGAGCTCCAGGACGGCGGCGGTGTGGCGCTCGTGCTCGACGAGCGGCACGCAGCCCGCGTGCTCGACCGCGAGCTCCCGGCCGTTGACGTGCAGGGTCCCCGATCCTGAGACGACGGCCCAGGCCGAACCGGCCTCGTACGGGCCGTTGTACGTGCCCGTCTGCTCGGCCGTGACCTGCCCGACGCCCGCACCGGGCTCGTCCTCCGGCCGCACCGGGGTGACGAGCTCGCCCTCGACGCCGAGCAGCTCCTGGATCTCGCGCTCGGTCTCGTCGTACGCGCCCTCGCCGTAGTGGTAGCTGTGCAGCCAGAGGTCCGGGGTCCACAGGTACCGCGCCGGCCAGCCCTTGTTTCCGTAGTCGTGCCACAGGCGCCAGTCCGGGTCGATGGCGACGGGATACGTGATGCCGAGCCGTTCGACCGCCGCGCGGATGTCGTCCTCGCGCTGGGAGGGCGGGAACGCGCCGGCGTGGATGCCGATGACACGCAACCCGTCGGCCTCGTAACGCTCGTGCCAGGCCTGCAGATACGGGATCGTGCGCAGCGAGTTCACCCGGCAGAAGTCCCAGAACTCGACGAGCACGGGGCGGCCCTTCTGCTGATCCATCCGCAGCATCGCGACGTTCGCCCACTTCATCTCACGAGGGAACGGCGGGGCGGGGATCGTGTGCGCGGGAGCCAGCACGGCGGGCGACGGTAGCACCAGCGGACCGCAACCGAGGCGCCCCTGACGTGTTCCAACGGACAGAACCTCACACGAGCGAACGGGGCTCGGGATGTGCCCCGTCGAACCAGGCAGGAGGACTGTTCGATGGGACGCATGACCACGACCGCCGCGGTCGCGACCGCGGCTGCGCTGATGGCCCCGCAGGTCGCGACGGCCGCACCGGTGCAGGATTTCGACGCCCGCGTCGACGGCAAGACCAGCAATGTGAAGTCCGGCTCGAAGCGCAGCCCGCGCGCGCACTCGCTGCGCATCACGACGGGCACCCGCGAGACGACCGCGGGCGTTCTCCCACCGTCCATCAGCGAGGCGAAGATCTACTTCCCGCGCGGCGCGAAGTTCAACGGGCGCTACTTCCGCGACTGTTCATCGTCGAGGATCAGCGCCGCCCGCAGCACGGACGACTGCACCCGCGCGTCCGTCGTCGGCGACGGCGAGGCGGCGGGTGACGCCACCGGCGGCATCACGCAGGACGACATCGAGATCACCGCCGTCAACGGCGTCGACGGCAAGTACGTCAACCTGTTCGTCGAGGGCGCGAGCCCGCTGCGCATCCAGAGCAACATCAGGGCGAGCATCCGGTCGCTGAAGAGCTCGACCTATTCGTACCGGCTGGACGTCCCGATCCCGCAGAATCTGCAGGAGCCGGCGCCCGGGGTCTTCGTCGCGATCTCGAACTTCCGCGTGAACATCGACCGCAAGACCATCAGCCGTCGGGGTGACCGCGTGGGATACATCGAATCGACCTCCTGCCCGAGCAACCGGCGCTGGAAGTTCAAGGGTGTGTTCGAATACCGGGATGGCAGCGACGCGACCGTCACGGATACGGTGCGTTGTCGCCGGTAGATGCGCAACTCTTCCGTGGTCCGGGTGTTGGGGGACCACTCGGGAGGGTTGCCCCCAACCATCCATCCATTGGGAGACGGAGAGACATACATGCGTAGGACGATGACGTCCCTGGCCCTTGTGGCCGCTGCCGTGCTGGTGCTGCCTGTCGCCGCGAATGCCGCGCCGACGCAGGACTTCAACATCACGGCGTCCCCGGCGAAGTCCGGCACCAAGAAGAAGCCGGTTCCGGTCACGGTGAACTTCAGCACCGGCACCAAGGACGATCCGGGCGTGCTGCCGCCCACGACGTCGCGGGCCGCGGTGTTCTTCCCGGCCGGCGCGCAGTGGAACGGCGACCTGTTCCCGAAGTGCGCCGCGAGCGGCATCTCCGCCGCGCGCTCGACCGACGACTGCCCGAAGGGCTCGATCGTCGGCAGCGGCAAGGCTGCGGCCCTGGCCGTCGGCAACATCGTGCAGAACGACCTGAAGATCACGGCCGTCAACGGCGGCAAGAACCGGCTGAACCTGTTCGTCGAGGGCACGAGCCCGCTGCGGATCCAGTCGAACCTGGACGTGAAGATCGGGAAGGCCAGCGGCGACTACGGCATGTCGCTGACGGTCGACATCCCCCAGAACCTGCAGGAGCCGGCTCCGGGCGTCCGCACCGCCATCACGCTCTTCCAGGTGAAGGTCGGCGCCAAGCGCAAGGTCAAGGGCGTCACGCGCGGCATCGCCGAGATCGGCAAGTGCAACGGCACGTGGAAGGCCAAGGCGGACTTCGGCTACGCCGACGGCACCAAGACCACGGTGAACGACTCGCTGAAGTGCACCAAGGGCAAGTAGGCCCTTCGGCCCGCTGAGCGGGCCGTCCAGATGTCTCCACGGGGCGCGATCGGAACTTCCGGTCGCGCCCCGGGTTGTTAACGGGTAGGCAACACGCCGGATCCTAGATTCCCGTGTGACGCCGGCCACGAATGGCCGGCAGCCCTCCCCCCTCAGACAGGAGACTCATGACGTTCCGACGCTTCCTGGTGCCGGCGTGCGCCGCCGCCACCCTCCTTGCCGTGCCGACGGCCGCCATGGCCGAGCCGGTGCAGGACCTGACCATCAAGGCGAGCCCGTCGAAGGCGAGCACCACGAAGTCGCCGAAGAGCGTCGCGCTCAGCGTGTCACTCGGCTCGCGTGAGACGACGCCAGGCGCCCAGCCGCCGACCCTGAGCTACGTCGACCTCTACTTCCCGGCCGGCTCGAAGTACAACGGCAACCTGTTCCCGACGTGCGCCGGTTCGAAGATCTCCGCCGCGCGCTCGACCGATGACTGCCCGTCGGGCTCGATCGTCGGCACCGGCAAGGCCGCCGGCCTCGCCGTGGGCGGCATCCTCCAGAACGACCTGAAGATCACGGCCGTCAACGGCGGCAAGAGCAAGATCAACCTGTTCGTCGAGGGCACGAGCCCGCTGCGCATCCAGAGCAACATCGTCGGCACGCTCTCGAACGCGACGAACAAGTACGGCCTGAAGCTCAAGGTGCCGGTGCCGGCCAACCTCCAGGAGCCCGCTCCCGGTGTCAAGGTCGCCATCACGCTCTTCCAGGTGAAGATCCAGAAGTCGCGCAAGATCAAGGGCAAGACCCGCGGCATCGTGGAGATCACGAAGTGCACGGGCGGCAAGTGGGACGCCAAGGGCGACTTCCGCTACGCCGACGGCGCGGCGCCGAAGACCGTCAACCTCACGCAGAAGTGCACGAAGTAACAGCCGGATAGCCTGCATGGGACGGGCGGGCAGCCGTCCGTCCGTCCCATGTACACTTCTGTACCTATGCCAGTCCGGAGCCGCATCGTCGCGCTGACCGGCGCGATGTCGCTCACAGGGCTCATCCTCGCCCCGCAGGCCTCCGCGCACGGCATCGTCGGCGTCCAGGATCTGCCGATCCCACGCTGGCTCTTCGGATGGGCGGCGACGATCGTCCTCGTCCTCTCCTTCGTGGCCCTCGCGGTCCTGTGGCCGAAGCCCAAGCTGCAGGAGACGCGCGAGCGGCGCCTGCTGAGCATCCCGCGGTTCCTGGACCCGCTGTGCGGCGCGCTCGGCGTGTTCGCCTTCGGCGCGGTCGTCTACGCGGGGCTGGCGGGCTCCGAGGTCGCCAGCGCGAACCTCGCGCCGACGGCGATCTACGTCACCGCGTGGGTCGGCGTCGTCTTCGCGGCGCTGCTGTTCGGGGACGTGTGGGCGGCGTTCAGCCCGTGGCGGGCGCTGGGGCGGCTGGGCGGCTGGGTGGCGCAGCGGCTCGCAGGAGACGGGCTGCCCGAGCCGATGCCCTATCCCGAGCGGCTCGGTCGCTGGCCGGCCGCGGTGGGCCTGATCGCGTTCGCCTGGGTCGAGCTCGTGTGGACCCGTGGTGACGAGCCCGTCGTCCTCGCGGTGCTCGCGATCGCCTACGCCGTGGTGATGCTCGTCGGCATGAGCCTCTACGGGGTCGAGGCGTGGACGCGCAACGCCGACGCGTTCGGCGTGTACTTCGGGCTCTTCGCGAAGATCGCGCCACTGCGCTGGGAACGCGGGGCGGTCTACGGTCGTCCGCCGCTGGCCGGCCTTCCGCGGATGGACGCGGGCCCGGGCACGCTCGCGGTGCTCCTCGCCGCCATCGGCATCACGACGTTCGACGGGTTCTCGGAGGGGCCGGTCTGGACCGACGTCGCCCCGGAGCTCACGGACGCGATCTCCAGCCTGGGCTTCGCGCAGGCCACCGCCCTCCAGTTCGCGTTCACGATCGGGCTGCTGCTCATCATCGGCCTCGTCTCCGGGCTCTTCTGGCTCGGGATCAAGGGCATGCAGACGGTGAGCAAGGCGTACGACGCGCCCCGCCTGGCGCGCGAGTTCGCCCACACGCTCGTCCCGATCGCCGCGGCGTACATCGTCGCGCACTACTTCTCGCTGCTCGCGTACCAGGGCCAGGCCATGGGCTACCTCATCTCCAACCCGCTCGGCGACGCGCTCGCCCCCGGCGACGGCGGCCTGCTGGGGACCGCCCAGTGGACGATCGACTACGGCTGGGTCGGGGCGAACGCCATCTGGTACGTCCAGGTCGGCGCGCTCGTCGTCGGCCACGTCGCGGGCCTGATCCTGGCCCACGATCGCGCGATCGCGCTGTACGGCAACGCGCGTGAGGCCACGCGCTCGCAGTACTGGATGCTGGCCGTCATGGTCGCGTTCACCAGCCTCGGCCTGTGGCTGCTCTCGGCGGCGAACGCATGATGGTCATGGCCCACCTGGGGACGGACCATTGGTGGGCGTCCCTGCTCTACCTGCTGCCCGTCCTCATCGTGGTCGCCGGCATCGGCATCACGAGCTGGCGCGACAAGCGCCACGAGGGCGAGGACGACGACGCGCCTACGACCCCGCCGGGTCCGACGCCAGCGCCCTGAGGTCGTGGGCCAGCCCGTCGGGGGTCAGCTTGTCGATCGGGAACCCGATGCGCTGGCGGCCCTCGCCGTCGAGGATGACGAGCGACGCGGTGTGCTCGAGGTCCTCCTTCTGCGGGCGGATGCCGTAGGCGTCCCACTGCCGCTGGAGCGCCGCGCGGGGGCCGACCAGGAAGCGCATGCGCCCGGTCATCTGCTGCTCGAGGAGGAACCGCTTGGCGCGTTCCGGCGTGTCGTTGGCGGGGTCGACGCTGAACGCCAGCACGGGCACGTCCTCACCGAGGTCGTCGAGTGCGCCGCGGATCTGCTGGGCCGTCAGGGGGCACGTGTCCTCGCATGTCGTGTAGAGGAACGTGACCACCACGGGCTTGCCGGCGACGTCGGCGAGGCTGACCTCGTTGCCGTCCTGGTCGCGCAGGCCCTCGGGCTCGGACGGCGGGATGTTCGCGGGCCGCAGGGCGCCCGCGTAGCCGGTGCCGCCGGTGGCGGGCTCGACGTCCTCGCGGGCGAGGACGGCGATGGCCAGCGCGGCGCCGAGCGCGAGCACGGCGGCGACGACGAGGGTCATGCGGAGCCGAAGGGGCACCGCAACAGCGTAGGAAACGCTATGCCTCGACCAGCCCGCGGCGGATCGCGTAGCGCACGAGCTCCACGCGGTCGCGCATGCCGAGCTTGCGCAGCAGGTTGCCGCGGTGGGACTCCACGGTCTTCTCCGAGAGGTGCAGGATCTCGCCGATCTCGCGGTTCGTGTGCGCCTCGGCGATGAGCTTGAGGACCTCCTGCTCGCGCGGCGACAGCGGCTCGCGCGGGCCCTGGGACTCGTCGCTCATCCAGGCGCGGATGAGCGACCGCTCGGCGGCGTTGGTGAGGAAGGACTCGCCGCGGGCGACGGCGCGCACGGCGTCGACGAGCGCTTCGTCGGCCTCCCGCTTGAGCACGTAGCCCGACGCGCCCGCCTTGAGCGCCTCGAAGAGGTACCGCTCGTCGTCGTGCATGGAGAGGATGAGGACGGCGGTCTCCGGCAGCTGCGCCTTGATCTCGCGCGCGGCCTGGAGGCCGGTCATGCGGGGCATGGCGACATCGAGGACGCAGACGTCGGGGCGGACGCGCAGCGCCTCCTCGAGGGCGGCGACCCCGTCCTCGGCCTCGCCGACGACCTCCATGTCGGGCTGGCGCTCGAGCAGCAGGCGCAGCCCGCCGCGCACGATGCCGTGGTCGTCGGCGACGAGCAGCCTCACAGCGCCAGCTCCACGATCGTCCCCGCGCCGTCGCGCTCGCCGCAGCGGACGTCCAGCCGGCCGCCGGCGAGCAGGGCGCGCTCGCGCATGCCTGCGAGGCCGAGCCCCGTGCCGGGTGCGGCCGACGGGGTGCGCAGGCCGACGCCGTCGTCGGCGACCCGCAGGCGGATGTGCGCGTCGTCGTCGGCCCGCGCGAGAGAGACGGTGACCGTGCTCGCGTCGGCGTGCCGTGCGACGTTCGACAACGACTCCTGGGCGATCCGGTAGACGACGAGCTGCTCGTCGGGACTGAGCTCGGGAAGGTCGTCGTCGGTCTCGAAGTGCGCGGTGATCCCCGGGCGGCGCCCGAACTCCGTGACCTGGGAGCGCAGCGCGGGGACGAGCCCGTGGTCGTCGAGCGCCGTCGGGCGCAGCTCACGGGCGAGCTTGAGCAGTTCGGCCATGGCCTGCTGCGCGAGCGCGCGGGTCTCATCGAGCTCGGCGGCCAGCGCGGGCGGCGCGTCCCCGGCGGACGCCTGGAGGCGCAGCAGGATGGCGGTGAGCGCCTGGTTGACCTCGTCGTGGAGGTCGCGCGCGATGCGCGCGCGCTCCTCCTCCTGCGCCCGCAGGACGGCACTCGCGGCGCCTGCACGCTCGGCCTCGAGGCGATCGAGCATGCCGTTGAACGCCTCACGCAGAACCTGCACCTCGGCGGGCTCGTCCGCGGCGGGGTTCGCGCGGACGCCGGGCACGGTCAGGTCGACGCGGTCCATCGTCTCGACGAGCTGCTCGAGCGGCTTGAACCGCCGGCGGAGCACCAGGCCGTTGGCGAGGACCGTCGCGAAGATCGCGAGGCAGACGATGAGGAACTGGTTCAGGCCCTCGCCGGACGTGAGGTCGAGCCGCGCCGCGACACTGGCGGCGAAGACGGTGCCGGCGATCAGCAGCGTGTTGATCGCCAGGACCTGCGAGAGAAGGGCGGGGGGGCGCTTGCGCATGATTGGGGTCCTCACCCCATGTCGTCGGCAGCGAGCCCGTCCGATAACAGTGGTGCAGCAACCTCCACGAACGTTCCTCCGGCAGGGGTGAGCGGGAGTGCAGAAGCCACCGGGACCACATTCAGCGCCCTTCCGACCGCCGTGCAGGGTGGTCGGAAGGGCCGGTCCGGGCCCGCTCTCGGGACCGCTATACTTTTTGAAGTCCGAAAGTTGATCGCACTTCAGGAGTTTTCCAGCGTGACCCCGTCCGGCGCGGAGTTCATCCGCCAGATCAAGAGCCAGATCACCGAGGTCGACCCGAGCGATGTCGCCGAGGTCGTCGGCAACGGCGTTGCGATCATCGACGTCCGCGAGACCGACGAGGTCGCGCAGGGCAAGATCCCCGGTGCCAAGCACGTCAGCCGCGCCTACCTCGAGTCTCGCATCGAGGGCGCCGCGCCGGACCGCGCCCAGCGCGTGATCCTGTACTGCGCGTCGGGCAACCGATCCGCGCTCGCTGCGAAGACGCTCGAGGACCTGGGCTACGAGGACGTGTCCTCGATGACCGGCGGCTTCACGCTGTGGAAGGACCGCGGCTACGAGTGGGAGAAGCCCTTCCAGTTCACGCCCGACCAGCGCGAGCGCTACAGCCGTCACTTCCTGCTGCCGGAGATCGGGGAGGAGGGCCAGCGCAAGCTGCTGCAGAGCAAGGTGCTGCTGCTCGGCGCCGGCGGCCTCGGCTCGCCGATCGCGCTGTACCTGGCGGCGGCCGGCGTGGGTCAGCTCGGCATCGTCGACGACGACGTCGTCGACGTCTCGAACCTCCAGCGCCAGGTCGCGCACGCCACCGACCGGGTCGGCGTGCCGAAGGTCGAGTCCGCGATGGAGGCCATCCACGCGCTGAACCCGGGCGTCAACGTGGTCCCGTACCAGACGCGCCTGGACGCCTCGAACATCATGGAGATCATCTCCGACTACGACGTGATCGTCGACGGGGTCGACAACTTCCCGACGCGCTACCTGCTCAACGACGCGACGGTCCGGCTGGACATCCCGGTCGTGAGCGCGTCGATCCTGGGCTTCGACGGCCAGCTGTCGGTCTTCAAGCCGCACGACGGCCCGTGCTACCGCTGCCTGTACCCGGTGCCGCCGCCTGCCGAGCTCGCTCCGTCCTGCGGCGCGAACGGCGTGCTGGGCGTCCTGCCGGGCACGATGGGCCTGCTGCAGGCGACCGAGGTCATCAAGCTCGTGGTCGGGGCGGGCGAGCCGCTCATCGGCCGCCTGCTGCTCTACGAAGCCCTCGGCGCGACGTTCACCGAGCTGAAGGTCCGCCGCGACCCGGAGTGCCCGGTGTGCTCACGCGACCCGGAGTCCATCACGGACGACGAGATGGGCGTCTTCCCCGACTACGAGGCGTTCTGCGCCGCGGCGGGCTAGGGTGAGCGTTTCTATGGCCACTGTTCGCATTCCCCCGGTCCTGCGCCCGTCTGTCGGCGGCGAGAAGGAAGTCGAGGCCGCCGGCGCCGACGTCGGCGCGGTGCTGCGCTCCCTCGCCGCGGACCATCCCGCCACCCAGACTCAGATCTTCGGCGAGAACGGCGACCTGAACCGGTACGTCAACGTCTATCTCAACGACGAGGACGTTCGGGTCCTCGGTGGGCTCGAGACCACCGTCGGTGAGGGCGACGTGCTCGTGATCCTGCCGGCGATGGCCGGCGGCTCCGCCTGAACCTGCCCGAAACTCGTGCTGGACATCTGTCCAGCACGCCCCCGGTTTCGGGGTAGGTAGCCGTTACGGACGCCGATACGCGTGTACCGCCTGCCGGTGCGCTGTCCGCGTCGTACGTGCCGCCTGCGGTCAGCCATGACCCGCACCCGCCCGTTCCGAGCCATCGCCTGCCTGCTCGCGGTGCTCGCCCTCTCGGCGAGCGCGGTGGCGCCTGCGAGCGCCGCGCCGACGTATCGCGCGTCCGCCACCGCGAACGGCACCATCAACTGGGGTGGAGGGAGTGCGACCGTCGCGCGGCCTGCCGGAACGGCGAACACCGACCTGCTGATCGCGACCATCCGCGCCAGCGCCACGTGGAACGTCACCGATGTGCAGTGGGCGACCTCGCACGGCTGGACGTTGCTCCAGGACAACGGTGACGCGGGCAAGACGTACTACCGGCAGGCCGGCGCCTCGGCGAACTACACCCTCCTGTCGTGGGGGAGCGCGACCTTCCCGCTGGAGAACTGGGTCGCGTCGATCTCGGCGTTCTCCGGGGTGGACCTGGCCGCGCCCATCGTGGGGTCGGGTACGGCCGCCACCGGCAGCGGCTCGTCCGCCGCGCTGCCGAACGACACGGCCGACCGCGACGGCAGCATGCGGTTCACCGCCACGACGATCAACGGCACGAACGCCACGACGTTCTCCGCCGGGATGACCAAGGTGGTCGGCGGGGAGGTCGGGGCCAGCAGCATGGGCATCTCGGGGGCATGGGAGCTCCAGGACACGGGCACGACGCCCGCCCGGACGGCGAGCTGGAGCGCCTCGCGCAGCTGGATCGCGCACACCGCCATCATCCGCGGATCTGAGTCCGCCCCCACGGTCACCGACGTCAGCCCCGATCAGGGGCCCACGGCGGGCGGCACGTCGGTGGCCATCACCGGCACCAACTTCAGCTCCACGACCGCGGTGTCGTTCGGCGGGACGAACGCCCCCGGCTTCACCGTCAACTCACCGACGCAGATCACCGTGGCCGCGCCGGCGCGGGCGGCGGGGACGGTCGCGGTCCGGGTGACCAACAGCGGCGGCCAGTCCGCGGACACGGCGGCCGACGACTACACCTACGTCGCCGCGCCGACGGTGACCGGCCTCGCGCCGACCAGCGGACCGGCCCCCGGCGGGACCTCGGTGACCATCGCCGGCACGAACCTCACCGCCGCCTCGGCGGTCACGTTCGGTGGCGTCAACGCAACGGGCTACACGGTGGATTCGCCGACCCAGATCACGGCGACCGCACCCGCCGGCAGCGGGACCGTGGACGTGCGAGTCACCACCGCCGGCGGGCAGTCGGCGAACACCGCGGCGGACAACTTCACCTATATCCCGGCGCCGGCGATCACGAGCATCGCGCCGTCGACCGGACCGGAGTCGGGCGGCACCGTCGTCGTCATCACCGGCACGAACTTCACGGGTGCGAGCCAGGTCCAGTTCGGTGCCACGAACGCGACCGGCTACACCGTGAACTCCGCGACCCAGATCACCGCCACCGCGCCCGCGGCCACCGGCGTGCAGAACGTCCGCGTCACGACTCCGAGCGGGACCTCGCCGAACACGGCCGCAGACGACTTCACCTTCGTGGCCCTCCCGACGGTGACCGGTCTGAGCCCCGGCCAGGGACCGACGGCGGGCGGGACCTCCGTGACCATCACCGGCACGAACGTCACCGGCGTGTCCGCGGTCACGTTCGGCGGTGTCAACGCGACGGGGTACACGGTGGACTCGGCGACGCAGATCACCGCGACGGCACCCGCGGGCGCCGCGGGGACCGCGGACGTGCGCGTCACGGCCACCGGCGGGCAGTCTGCGAACACCGCGGCGGACGACTACGCCTACATCGCGGCGCCCACCGTCACCGGGCTCTCCCCGGCCACCGGTCCCCCCGCGGGCGGCACGAGCGTCACCATCACGGGCACGAACCTCACGGCCGCCTCCGCGGTGACGTTCGGCGGCGTGAACGCCACGGGGTACACCGTCGACTCGGCGACGCAGATCACCGCGACCGCGCCCGCGGGCAGCGGGACCGTCGACGTCCGGGTCACGACCGTCGGCGGCACGTCGCCCAACACCGCGGCGGACAACTTCGCCTACACCCCGCCGCCGAGCGTCACGAGTCTCGCTCCCGGCTCGGGGCCGACCGCCGGCGGGACGTCGGTGACGATCACGGGCACGAACCTCACCGGTGCGTCTGCGGTGACGTTCGGCGGCGTGAACGCCACGGGGTACACCGTGGACTCGGCGACGCAGATCACGGCCACAGCCCCCGCCGGATCGGCCGGTGTGGCGGACGTGCGGGTCACGACGCCGGGTGGGCAGTCGGCGAACACGGCGTCGGACAACTACACGTACGTCTCCCTGCCCACGGTCACCGGACTGGCGCCTTCGTCGGGGCCCGCTGCCGGCGGCACGAGCGTCACGATCACGGGCACGAACCTCACCGCCGCCTCCGCGGTCACGTTCGGCGGTGTCGGCGCGAGCTACACGGTCAACTCCTCGACGCAGATCACCGCGACCGCACCCGCCGGGACCGGCAGCGCCGACGTGCGGGTCACGACGGTCGGCGGCCAGTCGGCGAACACCGCCGCGGACGACTTCACCTACATCCCGGCTCCGACCATCACCGGCGTGTCACCCGCGACCGGGCCACAGGCCGGCGGCACGTCCGTGACGATCACCGGCACGAACCTGACGGGGGCGACCACGGTGCAGTTCGGCGGGGTCAACGCCACAGGCTTCACCGTCGACTCGGCCACCCAGATCACGGCCACCGCGCCGGCCGGCACCGGGACGGTGAGCGTCAGCGTGACGACGCCGGGAGGCGCGTCGGCGAACACCCCCGCGGACGACTATGTGTACGCGCCCGTGCCCACGGTCACCGGGCTCACCCCGAACGAAGGCCCGATGGCGGGCGGCACGAGCGTCACGATCACCGGGACGGGGCTCACCGGCGCGAGCGCCGTGACGTTCGGCGGCGTGAATGCCACCAGCTACGTCGTGGATTCGCCCACGCAGATCACCGCCACGACGCCGGCCAACGCCCTGCCGATCGTCGTAGACGTCCGCGTCACGACGCCGGGGGGCACCTCGGTAAACACCGCCGCCGACAACTACCGCTACGAGCATCCGTGCGGCGGCGGCGGGCTCGACCTGACCTTCCCGGACTTCGGCTTCGACCCCCTGGCCCTCAACGGCCTGGACCAGACCGGCGCGCAGGAGCTCACCGTGCCGGTGAGCGACCTCACCGCGCTGGGCCTCGGCTGGAAGGTCCAGATCGGAACCGATCGCTTCGAGACCGCCGGGGGGAAGCAGCTGCCGGCCGACGCGGCCCGGGTCACCGACGTCACGGCGTCCGCGGTCGGGGGCACGTGCATCATGCCCGACAACGGGGTCTCCGGGTACCCGCTGACGTTGCCGCTGGATCCCGCCAAGGTCACGGTCTTCAATGCCGACGTGGGCACCGGGCTCGGTCCCGCCGCGCTGGACGTCGACCTCGAGCTCGACGTTCCCGCGAGCACGACGAGCGGCACCTACACGTCCACGTGGACCGTGGACCTCACGGCGGCGCCGTGACCGATTGCTCAATGTCCACCGCCCGCTTCCGATTGCGTCGGGTATGAGCACGTCGTCCTCCACGGGGGTGGACCTCGTCCCGCTCGGCGAGCGGATGCGGATGATCTCCGCGTTTCGCGCCGTCGCCGTCGCGCTGATCCTCGGCGGTTGGCAGCTCCTGCCGAGCGCACGAGGCGACCTCCCGTTCTCCACGATCGCGCTGGTCAGCCTCGGCTATCTGGCGGCGACGCTGCTCATCGAAGCGGCGTGGCGCGCGTCCGGCCGTCGGGCGACCTGGATCTTCGGCGTGTTCGCCATGGCCGACGGCGTCTTCCTGACGTGGGCCTCGTTCGGTCAGGGCGGCCTGGCCTCGCCGCTCGTCTACCTGCTCATTGGCCAGATCGTCACGGTGTCGCTGCTCGCGTCGTTCCGGACCGGGCTGAAGCTCGCCATCTTCAACGCGTGGGTCCTCATCGCCGCCGCGTACCTGACCGAGGCCGGTCTCGTCGACGCACTCGGCGGCCCGCCGGTCACGTTCGGCGACGACGCCTACTGGGCCCTGCTCGTCGTGGCGGGCGCGTACGTGCTCGTCGCGCTCGTGACCACGAGCTTCGCGGCGGTCAACGAGCGCGAGCTGCGCCGCCGCCGCTATGACCTCGAGGCGCTCGCGCGCTTCGCACTGGAGCTCGAGGCCGTCGAGGAGCCGGGCCCGATCGCCGAGCGCCTGCTGGCGGGCGTCGCGGACATCTATGACTGTGAGCCGTCCATGGTCCTGCGCCGGGAGGGCGAGGGCCTGCGGGTGCTCGCCGCGCGGGGTCTCGACGACGTGCCGGCCAACGCCGTGCTCGTCGGCGACGCCGCCGCTGCCCCGGTCGTGACGAAGGCGATGGCGGACTACGGCACCACGCTGGTCGCGACATCCGCGCGCACCGGCGATGCCGCGCTCGCGCCGTTCGGCGACGGGGCGAACCTGCTCATCACCCCGATGCGCGACGAACACGGTGAGGTCGTCGGCGCACTCGTCGCCCGGCACTCGACGCGGAGAGGCTCCCGGGTCGAGCGGCGCGTCGTGACGATGGTCGAGCGCTTCGTGTCCCACGCGTCGCTGGCGATCGCCAACGCGTACCTGCTCGTCGCCGTGCGCGACCTGGCGGTCACCGACGGCCTGACCGGGCTGCCGAACCGCCGCCATCTCGACGATCTGCTCACGCGGTCGTGCGCGCAGATCGCCCGCGGTCAGGGGACCCTCGCGATCGTGATGGTCGACGTCGATCACTTCAAGACGTTCACCGACACCCACGGGCACCAGGCCGGCGACGACGTGCTGCGGGTCGTGGGCCGGACGCTCAGCGACCAGGTCCGGGCCGGAGACACCGCCACGCGGTACGGCGGCGAGGAGTTCTGCGTCGTCATGCCGGGCGCGTCGCGCGAGGACGCGATGCAAGTCGCCGAGCGGCTCCGGGTCGCGATCACCGAGATGCCGATCGCGTTCGACGTCACCGCGAGCTTCGGCGTGGCGATCGGTCCGGTCCACGGTACGGAGCCCGAGGTGCTGCGCGAAGCGGCCGACGCCGCGCTCTACGACGCCAAACACGGCGGGCGCAATCGCGTCGCGGTGGCGCCCGAGCCGGGCGCGCGCCTGCGGGAGGTCGCGTGATCCTCCGCGCCGCGGGGCTCGCCCTCGCGGTGCTGCTGCTCTCGGTTCCGGCGGCGGGGGCTCAGGGGGGCCTGGGGTTTCGCGCGTCCGCGGAGGGTCCCATGCCGCAGGCCGGCTACCTGGCCTTCGGGCTCGCCGCGGGCGGGACGGCGAATGGCGCGTTCACCGTGACCAACACGGCGTCCTCGGCGGCGACGGTCTCGGTGTACCCGGCCGACGCACTGACCGGGGTGACGACCGGCATCGTCTACGGCACCCGGTCGGACACCAGCCGCGCCGGGGGCTGGATCACGCCTGACCGGACCGCCGCGACGATTCCCGCAAACGGCGAGACCGTCATCCGCTTCACCGTGCGGGTCCCCGGCGGTGCCGCGGCCGGAGAGCACGTCGGCAGCGTCGTCGTGCAGCAGCAGCGGTCGGGGTCCGCCGCCGTCGCACAGGTCATGCGCGTCGTCGCACCCGTACTCGTGGAGGTCCCGGGCGGGGGAGGGCCCCAGATCCAGCTCGAGTCCGCTCGCCCGGTGGGCCCGAATCGCGCCGGGGCGTCCTTCGTCACGCTCGGCCTGCGCAATGCCGGCGGGCGCCGGTGCTCACCGGAGGTCAGCACCACCCTGTCCGGCCCGGGGGAGAGCGGACGCACCACGTCTCGGCAGCTCGACGTCATCCTGCCGCGCGACGTCGTGACCTACCCGATGCCCTGGCCGCGCCCGCTCGCGACCGGGCAGTACCGCATCTCGGTCACCGCATCCGGATGCGGCGCGACCCAGACCCGTACGTTCACCGACACGCTGCCCGGCGGCGGCGAGGACGGCGTCGGTGGGCTCCCCGGCGACAAGGACGGCACCGAGCGGACACGCAAGCGCCGGGTAACGACCACCGAACGTGTTCCCGTGACAGCCAGGCGACCGGCGGCGGCCGCGCCCGACATCACCCTGCAGCGCGAGCCCACCACCGCCGCGCCGGCGGCAGAAGACGGCGGCAGCGGTCTCGGCGCCGGCGCCGGGGCGGGCGCGGGCGAGGACCGTGACGGCGCGTCGGGAGGGCTGGCCGACACCGTGCGCAAGCTCGTCGAGGAGAACGCCGGTGAGGCACTGCGGCGCGCGGGAGCGCCGATGGCGCTCCTGCTCGTCTTCGGCCTGGTGGTCGTCGCCCAGGAAGCGGTCGACCGGCGTGATCCCAAGCTGCGGCTGGCGCCGGTGCACCGCGAGCCTGACCTGGCCTTCGGCCCGGATCCAGACACCGCGAACCCGAATCCGGTCGGACATGCGTCCAATCAGGCACCCGATCTTCGGGTACGCCAGTGATGAGCCGACAACAGTTGCACCACGAGGTCTTCGGCGCGCTGTCCACTGCGCCGGACGCCATCGAGCTTGACTGAGTTCTCGGGGAAACGTCTGACATGTCCTTGCTTCCCGCACTGCGCCATACCGCCGTCTTGCTGCTCACCGCCGGTGTGGCCGTCCTCATGGCCGCCGCACCTGCGCACGCGCAGACTGCGACCGCCACGCAGCAGATCTCGGGCGGGTCGCTGGCGTTCATCGGCGGGACGCCCGGGGACGTCACGTTCCCGCCGGTCTCCCTGACCGGCTCCGATCAGACGAACCCCGCATCGCAGACGTTCACCGTCAGCGACGCGCGCGGCTCGGAGGCAGGCTGGAGCATCAGCGCGACCTCGACGACCTTCACGTCCGGATCGGACACCCTGCCCACCGACGCCACCACGATCACGAGCTTCTCCGGGCTCGCGTGTGATGGCGGTTCCTCCTGCACCCCTGCGAGCAATGCGATCACTCCCCCGTACGCACTTCCCGCCGCCGCAGTCGCGCCGGTGGCGACCAAGATGTTCAACGCCCAAGCCGGCAGCGGCATGGGCAATCAGGACTTCAATGCCAACTGGCAACTCAGCATCCCCGCAGCCACTCCCGCCGACACCTACACGTCGACCTGGACCTTCACGCTCGGCACGACGCCGTAGCGGGCTGACCGCGGCGCTGCTGCTCGTCGCGCTCGCCGGTGCTCCCGGCGGCGCGCAGGCGGCCAGCTCCGGGTTCAGCGCGCGGGCGCTCGACGCCACCGGGCAGCCGGCGGCCGACGCGTACGTCAAGGTCGGGATGTCCGCGGGCGGAACGATCACCCGGGACATCGAGGTCAAGAGCGGGTCGAGCGAACCCCAGACCCTGCTCGCCTACCCGGTCGACGGGCTGACGGGGACGACGACCGGCGTGGTCTTCGGCAACCGCACCGACGACGTGCGCGAAGCCGGCCGCTGGGTGACGCTCTCGGAGGACCGCTTCACGCTGGCACCCGGTGCCACGCGCCGCGTGCGCGCGACCATCCGTGTGCCGCAGAACGCCTCGGCGGGGGACCACGTCGGCGGCATCATCTTCCAGCCCGCCGGCAAGCCGGAGGCGTCGGGCGGCAGCTTCTCCGTGCGCCAGGTGGTGCGCGTCGGTCTCGCCGCGCACGTCCGGGTCGACGGCGCGCTGCGCCGCGGCATGGAGGTCGGGGAGCTCGGCATCAAGCCGGTCGCGGGCACGCAGGTCCCGTCGATCGTCGTCGGGCTGACGAACACCGGCAACGTGCTGTGCAAGCCCAAGCTGCAGGTCGCGCTGACCCGCGACGGGCAGCCCGCCGGCACCGAGACGCGCCAGCTCGACACGGTCCTGCCGGGCGACGAGGTGCCGTACCCGATGCCGTGGCCCGAGCCGCTGGAGTCCGGCACGTACGACACCGCGGTCACGGTGACCGGCTGCGGACCCGCCGTCGAACAGACGGCCGCACTCACGCTGGCGGACTCGCTGACCGGCACCCCGCAGAACCAGGGCCCGCGGGAGATCCCGAAGCCCGGCGGCATCCCGGTCTGGGCCATCGGCCTCGTGGCGTTCTTCGGATTGCTCGGCGGGTTCCTGCTCGCGCGTCGGCGTCCCCGCCGCGAGCCGCAGCCCCAGCCGCAGGCGCCGCCGTCGCTGACGTGAGGGACGTCTTGCGCGCTGGGTGGTTGCTCGGCCTCTCCGTGGCGCTGGTCGCGTTCGCCGTAGCCCCGGCCGCGGAGGCGCAGGAAACGCGCGCGCCCGTCCTCGTCCCGCCCGCGGCCGAGGGGCAGCCGGCGCTCGCCGTCCGTCTCGACGGCGGGTCGCTGTGTGTCGAGGCGGGAGAGCCGGACTTCATCGGAGACGTCCAAGAGGGCGGCGGGGGTTGCCTCGATGTGACGCTCACCGACCTCGCGGATCCGTGGCTGCACGAGTACGGCGAGCAACCGGATATCGCCGGCGCGGTTGCTGCCGAGGCGACGTCGGTGCGCTACGACCTCGCCGGCGGGACGTCGGTGCTCGTCGCCGCTCAGCCCGTCGCCGAGCTCCGGGGGACGCTTGCTGCACGCCTCCGGTTCTATGCGGTGCGCCTTCCGCTCGGCGCCCGCGTGCTCCGCGTCGTGCAGCTGGGGCCCGACGGCGCCGAGTTGGGCGAGTGGTTGGGTGATGGCGTCGCCCAGCCGTTCGGTCGGATGCTGGGCCGGGGGGAGCACACGGTCCGCGCGTCGCGCTGGGCGCTGGAACCGACCGGGCGCCTGAACGTCCAGATCAGCGCGATCGCCGAGCCTCGGCCGTTGCCGGGCCGGCCCATGCATCGTGTCGTGAGCACGTGCGTCCGGCCGCAGGTCGGTGGGCGCGCCGGGAGGCGGGTGTGCGTGCGTCAGGACTCCGAGGACCTGAGGTTCGCGCTCGCGGACGGGTGCACGGGCCGCCGCACGCGGGTGATCTCGGGCATCGTCCCGGCAACAGCGGGCAAGGCTCGCATCGTGCTCGGCGACGGCAGCGTGCGCGACGCGCAGTGGCGCGCGCTGACCGCCACCGGCGCGCCACACCTCGCGGCGTTCGCCGTGGCGCTCCCTGCGGGGTCCGTCGTGCGTGCCCTGCAGTTCGCGCAGGCCACGAACGTCTCGAGCGGGCGTGAATCTGTCGGCCTCGGCCCGCTGCCCCGAGGCTGTGACTCGAGGTTCGGCGTCGAGTTCGCGCAGGAGGGGGTGCCGCTCGAGGCTCCACGGGATCCCGCCGCGATCGCGGTGGCGGGAGGCGGTGCGCTGCACCTTGCCGAGACCGCAGATCGGCTCTGCATCAGCCTCACCGGGCCTCCGCAACCCGCCGCTTGCGAGCACCCACCGGACCGGCTTCAGGCCTTCATGTACGCCAAGGATCTCGATACCGTCGCGCTGGTGGTCGACCGTCGCGTCGCGTCGGTGCTGCTGCGGCTGCGCGACGGTACGACGACGACCGTGCCCGCCATGGAGGCACCCCTCGGTGCGGGCCCGCTGGCACGTGGCGTCCGGTACGCCGTCCATACGTCGCGACCTGGTCGGGCGCCAACGTCTTACGACCTGCTGACCAGCGATGGGCGGCGTCTGAAGGGCTCGGAACTGGACGCGGCCTTCAGCGTGCGTCGGGGACCCACGCTGCTGACGTTGGGCGCGTGGCGGGTCCGCGCCGACGTCTACCGCTGGCAGGGGAGCGCCGAGATGTTCGCCTGCGGGATCGTGGTGCGCGGGCCCGCGCCCGTGCCCCCGCCCGCTCCGGCGGGCGACGACGGCTGCGACGCACTCGGCGCAGAGCCGGGCTGGGTCTCCGTGCAGGCGCGCTGCGACATGCGACGCGTCGTGCTGATGGGAGCGCTGTCGAAGGCCGGACGGTTTGTTCGCATCCGCCTTGTGGGCGCTCGACCGATGCGTGTGGCGGCCCGGACGCTGCCCGGGGGCTTACGCGTTTGGGTCGTTGCTCCGCCGGCGGCGGCCGCCGTGCAGGAGATCGCCGAGGTCGGCGCAGCAGAGCGGGTCATCGGCCGGGCGAGCATCTCGCTCCCGCCTGCGCGGTCGCAGTGCGGGTACGACGACTGGACGGCGCTTGAGGCGCCCGATTCTCAGAGCGCGAAGACCGCCGCCGCCGTCAGCCCACCGCTGGTCCCGATGAACGACAGCGTGATGATCACGCGGTAGTAGGCCTTCTGGCGCTGGCCCTCGTCGAAGGCCAGCGGCAGGAATCCGAGCGGGTTCATGATCGTGCCGAACACCAGCGGCACGGCGATCCACGTCGGCAGATCCGGGACCGCCAGGCCGACCGCGATCAGGATGATCCCCATCATCACGAAGTCGATGTGCATCTGGAGCAGGCGACGGGGCTGCTTGACGCCGAACCGGCGCAGCGTGTCGGGCGATTCGAGGCGCAGGGTGATGAGCCACCCCAGCAATGCGCCGAAAGCCAGTTCAAACAACCCGATGTTCACAAGCGAACTCACGCCCGCAAGCTACACTTCGTGAAGTAATGGCGCTGCCGCCCCTCCAGAACCGCCCGTGTGGCGGTCGCTACGGCGACATCGTGCAGGCGATCGGCAACACGCCGCTCGTCGAGCTGAAGACGCTGTCGCCCAAGCCCGGGGTCCGCATCTGGGCCAAGCTGGAGTCCGCGAACCCCACGGGTTCGGTGAAGGACCGCGTCGCCCGCGCCCTCATCGAGGACGCCGAGGAGAAGGGCCTCATCCGGCCCGGCCAGACCATCCTCGAGCCGACGTCGGGCAACACGGGCATCGCCCTGGCGATGATCTGCTCGCGCAAGGGCTACCCGCTGAAGGTCGTCATGCCGGACAACGTCACACCCGAGCGCACGCAGCTGCTCGAGATGTACGGCGCGGAGATCGTCTACTCGCCGGGTGACCTGGGGAGCAACGGCGCGGTGGCGATGGCGCTGGAGATGGCCGAGGCCGACGCCAACTACTCCATGCCGTACCAGGACGGGAACGCCGCGAATCCCGGCGCCCACTACCACGGCACCGCCGTCGAGATCCTCGAGGAACTCGACGGG
>SXGQ01676052.1_pt1 | contig 24765 bp, 27 predicted proteins | sample 3178371 | NCBI WGS metagenome assembly SXGQ01 (sample SAMN11356859, study PRJNA531348) | freshwater metagenome | isolation source: freshwater sample F1-20 | place: China: Fuxian Lake, Yuxi | collected 2017-12-25 | reverse complement strand
TTTTCTTTATTATATAGTATAATAATGAACAAAATTTTAGATGAACGTGAAAAATGTGATTTAGAATGTTTATTTAATGATTCTTTTGCTCCATTAAATAATTATATGACTTTAGAACAATATGAAAAATGTTTAAGTGATCCTTCATCATATCCTATTCCTATTGTTTGTACATTTGAATCAGAATTAGAAGTAGGAACTAAACTTTCATTAAAAGATGTTACTGGTCTACTTTACGCTACATTAGATGTTCGTGAATGCTGGAAACCTAATTTAGAGTTAGAATGGCAAGCTGTATTTGGTTGTACAGATGATACACACCCGTATATAAAATACCAGCAAACAAAAGGAAAATTTTATGTATCTGGAATTTTAACTAAACATATCCCAATTACACATTCATCATTTCAAGAATATCGTCGTACTCCAGCAGAAGTAAGAAAACTTGGTTCATTCATAGGATTCCAAACTCGTAATCCATTACATCGTTCTCATATTGAATTAATTAAAAAATCATCATCAGATTTACTTGTATTACTTCATCCAGTTGAAGGTGTCACTCAAGAATGTGATATTCCATTTCCGGTAAGAATGGCATGCTATAAACAAACTTTAAAATATTTAGACAATGCTACATTATCAATTTTAACTTTGAGTATGCGTATGGCAGGTCCTCGTGAAGCTGTATGGCATGCTATTATTCGAAAAAATTATGGTTGTACCCATTTTATTGTAGGTAGAGATCATGCTGGACCATCATATAAAAAGAAAGACGGTTCTTCATTTTATCAGCCATTAGATGCTCAGAAATTAGCTAAATCTTTAGAAGATAAAATTGGAATTAAAATTGTAACATCAGAAGAAGTTGTATATTGTGAAGATATAAACCAATATATGACACTTTCTGAATCTGTAGGACATTCAGTGAAAAATATTTCAGGGACTAAATTTCGTTCAATGTTAGAAAATTCAGAAAAAATTCCTGAATGGTATTCTTATCCTGAAGTTTTAGAACCATTAAAACAGTTTTATACTAAACAAAAAGGTTATTGTTTTTATTTTGTAGGATTATCTGGTTCAGGTAAATCTACGTTAGCAAACGCATTCAAAGCTAAATTAGAAGAAGTATTTCCTTCTCGCGAAGTTACTTTATTGGATGCGGATGAGATTAGAACAAATTTATCTAAAGGTCTTGGATTTTCTAAAGAAGATAGATCAACAAATGTAAGAAGAATTGGATATGTTGCTTCTGAAATAGTAAGACATGGTGGAATTGTTTTAGTAGCAAATATTGCACCTTACCAAGAAGATCGTGAATTTAATAAACAATTAATTTCAAGGTATGGAAAATATACAGAAATATTTGTAGATACTTCTATAGAATTATGTGAACAAAGAGATATTAAGGGACTATACAAACAAGCAAGAGCTGGAATTTTAAAAGGATTTACAGGTATATCAGATCCATTTGAAATACCTATAAATAGTTTAGTATTAAAACCTTTAGAATTAAATGATATGATAATATATACAAATAATTTATTACTAGAAATTATAAATTAAGAATTGTATAAAAATTTTAATTTTTCAATTACTAGATTTATATCATCCATAATAGGAAGTATTTCATTTTCAATTTTTTCTTTATCTAAATTCCACCATGGATATTTTAGTAGATCTGAAATTTGAGTTTCATCAAATCTGAATTTCTTTACTCTTCCAGGATTTCCAGCTAATATCGCATATGGAGGTACATCTTTTGTAATAACACTATTTGCAGCTATAACAGCTCCATCTCCTATTTCTACTCCAGATAAAATAGTAACATTATTTCCTATCCAAACATCATTACCTATTTTAGGTGTTTTTTTAGATGTTCTATTATTGTGATTTGCATTTTTCCATCCAAATTCTTTAAATGGATATGTTGATAATAAATCATGTCTATGATTAGCATTTAATAAAACAACAATGTTTTGAGCAAATGAACAAAATTTTCCTGATTCTATAATTTCTGTTTTTTCATGGCTGAAATCAATAATTTCAAGATGTCCATAAGAATATTCTCCAAGTTTGAAAGACATTCTTTATTTTCATATTTATAAAATAAATGTCGTTATTAGATATGTATATATCAAAAGTTAATACGCCATCTGATATAAATGAACATTTAACAACATTAAAAAAATATACAGATCAATGTAAGATTGTAGTTGAATGTGGAGTTAGATCAGTTACCAGTTCATATGCTTTTGCAATATCATTAAAAGGAAGAAAAAACGTTAAATTATATCAAGTAGATCCATCAAAATCAAATGAAGTTACTGAATTCCAACAACTATGTGAAAATGAATTAGTTCCTACTGAGTTTTTTCATCAAAGTGATTTAGATTGTCCTTTAATTGATACAGATCTATTGTTTATTGATACATGGCATATATATGGACAACTTAAACGTGAACTAAATAGATGGAATAAAGTAGTATCAAAATATATTATTATGCACGATACTACAATAGATGAATGGAAAGGAGAAACTATTAGAGTAGGATGGAATGCCGAAGAACAATCAAAAGATTCTGGAATACCGATTGAAGAAATTAACAAAGGATTATGGCCTGCAATTGAAGAATTTTTAGTAGAACATCCTGAATGGAAATTAAAAGAAAGATTCACAAATAATAATGGTTTAACTATTTTAGAAAGAGTTTAACTTTTCTTAAACATTACATCATAACCATGATAATCTAAAGTTGTGGTCTTTACAAAACAATTAACATGAAATTTAGCGAAATAAGATTAAACCAAGAAAATCAAGGTGTTATACATAAATGTGGCTGGCATTTAAGTTATTTTGGATCAAGTGAATTTATTCAAAATAAAATAAAACATTTTGCCCACCAGGAATATAACCAAGAAGAATACACAGATATTAAAAAAATAGAAGAACGTATTAATTCTGGATCTGATATTTACGGAAGAATGCAGTTTACTTTTAAGAATATTTTATTAGCGGATAATGATTATTTACCTCCGCGATATGATTTATTAAATAGATTTATTATAAATAAACACAATGAAAGAAAAAGATAAAAATTTTTGGTTAGAAAAATTTAGAGAAATAGAGCATATAAGTGCGTTTGGTTACAATATAAAAGACGGTGATACAAAAATTTTATTCTTAGGTTCATGTAGAATGGCAATGTTGTGTATATATATTATGGAATATCTTAAATTTGATACAACACGAACATTCGGATTTTCGATAATAACAGATTACCATTATAAACTCTTAAAAAAATTTGAAAGTCCAATGGATCCTAAAATAAAAGAAATAGTTGAAAATGCGGATATAATTATTCATGAACCAACAAAACAAATGGAATATTTAAATACTGCATTTAATACCGATAAAAATATTTATAATACTTTTAATTTAAAACCAACATATAGAAATATTAGAATTCCACATATTGGTTCTATGTTAATTCTTCACGAATTCAGAAATTTTTGTAATCCTGGAATAGCAAGACACGAAATAAAGAGCGGAGATCCATCTGATTTTTCACCACTATCAATTACTGAAATAAATATGTTACGTGAATATAATATTAATAAATTATTAAAATATGTTGATGAATATGAATTTCCAGAATTAGCAGCATTGATAAGAAATAATTGGAAGAAACAAAGATTATTTGCTACGTTTAGTCATCCGATGCCAATTTGTTTTCTATATCTTCTTAGAGATTTAATACCGAAATTATTTGGCGTCCCATTAGATGGTAATATTGAGAATCATTTAAAACCAATAAATTCTATGATTTTGTTAGGATTTCAGCCCTTTACAGAAGAAGATTATGAAAGTGGAATGTCTAGAGAAATTCATAATAATTACGAATAATAAAATTTATCAACAAGCATTTTATACTTTTTTGCTTCATACATATCTCGTAATTTAGGATCTAATATATTATTTCTTATTATAAATATATTATCTGGAACTTCATTTATAAATTCTAAATAATCTTTAGGATTTATAATATGACTTGAACATACCCAATCATATTTTTCAATTTTAATATTATATTTTTTACATAAATATCCGAATACAATATCATCTGGAAATATGTTTTTTTCATTTGAATCATATTCATTTGAAAATTTTAATGCCACGTCTTTACTAAAAATCATATTTGAACCATGTGGAGATAATACATTAAATTTATCCATAATAAGACCAGTTGCACAATAATTTTCTGTTGGTTTATCTTCTACAAATTTAAGAAGACGATCCCAAATCCAAAAAGCTGATATATTTGTACGAACAACATATTTAATTCGAGAAAATTCTGGCAAATTTAATAAAATCTTCATTGCTAAAATAGTTTTTTCATAAATGCCGGGCGTATATGATTCTGTGCCTTTCATTATAAGGTCATTTTCATTTATAATATATTCTTCTTCTATTTCATCCAATATTATAAAAAATGGTTTTATTTTTGATTCCAAATTCATATATCGTAACCATTGTCTTTTAAGATCATCATAAACAACTCTAGTTTTTGGTTTATTTGATATTATTAGAACAAGAATTTTTGGGGGATTGTATGTTTCCATTTATTTATAAACTAAAAATTTATATATCTATATGAACGTGTTTAAAAACTAATAAATAATATAATATAATTTATTAAACAATGTCTATAACTGATATTTTTATTAAAACTTATCATAGAGATTTTGTATGGTTAGAATATTGTTTGAAAAGTATAAAGAAATACGCTAGAGGGTTCAGAGATATTGTTATTGTATCTGATAATACTGGTCATATTATACCTTCAAATATAACAGACGTGCTTCCTGTTAAAATATATTATGTTAATTTACCTTCAAAAGCTCCGACATATGTAGAACATGGATTAGGTTATTTATGGCAACAATTTGTTAAGTTATCATGGTATAAATATTCCGATGCTCATCAAGTATTAGTTTTAGATTCAGATGAAATGTTAACAAAGAGTTTAAGTCCCGATTCATTTAAAACAAACGGAAAATTTAATTGGTTTTATAGAGATTGGGAAAAAGCAGGTAATGGAATATGTTGGAGACAATCTACTGAATTTTTATTAAATAAAGAAACTATTTATGATGCGATGGTTTTAACGGGATTTGTTTTACAAAAAGAAACAACTATTGCATTAAAAAATCATTTATGTTCTTTACATAATTGTGATGAATTATGGGATATAATAATAAAATATAATTTGAAAACATGTAGTGAATTTAATTTATTTGGTAATTTTATTCATTTGTATGGAAGAACTGAATACAATTTAGTTATTAATGGAGATATAACGAAATATATGGATAATAAGATTAATAAAGAATGGTCATGGGGTGGGATTAGTAATGATATTATTAATAAAAGCAATGATATTCTAAACAGAGAAAATAGATTTGCTTTAGTATCTTATAAACATACAGGAAAAACATTATTAAATGACCTATTTATTGAATTTGAATTAGAAGTTTGCGATTGTTCAAATAATAATTGTTCAATAAACATACATTCATATGATGAAGAAATAATGAAAAATATGGAAAGGTTACAATTATTTGATGGTGTAATTTTATTATATAGATCAGATATAATTGAACAACTTGGATTAGTAGAATATCATTCAATGGAAGAATTAAAACAAAATAAAGTAAAATACTTAGAATATAAAAATTCTATAAAAACATATATTTTACCTTCAAAATTTATTGTTGTAAACTATGATATATTAGGTGATAATTTAAAACCCGAACTTGAAATGTTAATTAGTTTTTTAAATTATAAAATAAGTTCCGAACATGTTAATAATTTTAATAAGTCATTCAACAAATTGAAATTACCAACTAATGATTTCTTAAATATATATAATTCTGTATATAGTGTTTAAGCAAACATTTTAGATAAACTATCTTCTACAGAAGTGAATCTCTTACGTATTTCTTCATCTGCTAATTCTTTATTCCGTTTAATTTCTTCATCTGCTAATTCTCTATTCCGTCTAATTTCTAGATCTAATTTTTCTTGCTGTTCTTTACGCATCATATTAATTTCGTTTGCTATCTTATCTAATTCTTTATCTTTCACTGTGGATATTTCCCCTTCTATCTTAGATTTGAAAATATCCTTTAGAATTCTCATTTCATCTTTTATTGTATCTACTTCCTTCTTCTTTTGAACATCAATTTCTCTTTTAAGTTCTTCTAACAATGATTTTTTCTTTGTTTCCATTTCATCAGTAAGTTTTCTAGTCGTCTCATTTGTTATTCTTTTTAATTCTGTTTGATGAAATCCTTGTCGTTGTTTAATTAACATATCAGTTTCTTCTTTTGTTCTTGCTTCAAATTCTTGTTTTAAGTTAGATAATTCGTTTCTTTTCTGTCTTTTAAACATATCTAATTCATTTTCTAATGCACGTTTTTCTTCTTCTTGCTTTTCTTTAAAAATAGAAAGTTCTTTCATAATTAATTCTTGCTGTTCTAGTTTTTTATTTCTTTGTTGATCTTCTAAAGTAAATAAAAAATTATTATGTTCTCTTTCTAAAGCTTTTGTTTTACTTGCTTGTTCATGTTCTAATTGATCAAGTAAAGCTTCTTTTTCTTTTTCGTGTTCTCTAATTCGTTCATCATGTAATTTTTGTTTGAGTTCAGAATGACTTTCAAGAAGTTTATCTCTATGTTGATTATAAAGAATTTCTAATTCTAAAGTTTGTTTTTGTAATTCAGATTTTTTATATTCATTTGTAACTGATATTAATCTCACCTTTTCTTCTAAAATATCTGATTCCATTTTTGTTTTGAATTTATTAAAATTATTTTCTAGATCTTTGCGTTTATCTTCTATTTCTATTTCTAACTCCTTTGTTTTATAAGAACGTATCTTTTCAAGTTCATCTAGAATTTTAATTTCTCTAACAATTAATTGTCCTTGTATAATTTCTTCTTCTGTTTGTTTTGATTTTATTTCCATTTCTTTAATTTTCTCATCTTTATAAACTTCACTTGATTGATCAATCTCTTTCTTTTTTAATGTCCAATCTTCTGCAAGTTCGTTCATTTTTCTTTCATGATATTCAATTCTTCTTCTCTCCAATAATATGCTATCTTCTGTAAACTTTTGATCATATTGTTCTTTCAACTTTTTAATTGATGAATTTAGATTTACTTTAAATTCTTCAAATTCACTGTTGATTTCGCGCTTTTTATGTTCATGAGCTTCTCTTAAAACAAGAATATCTTTTTCAAGTTCTTCGCTGACTTTTATTTCTTTATTTTTTCTTTCTAATTCAATGTCATTTTCCATTTTTAATATTAATTGATCTTTAATAATTTTTTGTTGGACTTCCAATTCTTTAAATAAATCTTCTTTCGCCATTTTATGTTGTTCATTTCTTTCTAACATTAAATTTTCTTTTAGCTGATTATTTATTATCATTAACTGTTCTTTATGCTGTTGGTAAATTGATTCCAATTCTTCTGTTTGTTTTTGTAATTCTATTCTTCTAAATTCATTAGTTTCTTCTATAATATTATTTCTTAATGTTATTATTTCAATATCTATCTTTAATTTTTCAGATGTTTGATAAGATTGTAATTCAGCTTCTTTTTGTTTTAGTTTATCATCAAATTCTTGTAATAAGTTTTCTTTATATCTTTCAATATTAACAAGAATACTTACTTCTCGTTCTGTTGTTAATTTCTGTACTATAAGTTCTTCTTGATCTAATAATTTTTTCTTAATTAATTCTATTTGTTCTTGTCTATATATCTCCAAGTTTTCTGATATTTCATTTTTTTTTAATTCATAATTTCTATTTGCTGTATCAAATAATTCAGCTTGATGTCTTACAAATTCAGTATGAATTAATAAAAGTTCATCATTCTTATATTTAGTTAAGTAATCCTTACATTTTTGTTCTTCTTCTTCCTTCAACTTTGTTTTAAACGTCTGTAGTTTAGACACAATAATTCCCTTCTGCTCTTCTTCGTATTTTTTTAACCATTTTACGAAGTCGTCACGTTTTTGTTTTTGCTCATTTAAAATATTTACTCTAGTTCTTTCTTTGAAAATATTAGTTTCTAATGTTATTTCTTGTAATAAAGCTTGTTTCTTTTCAATCGCATATTCTTCTGCGTATTTCAATTTATCTAATAATAAATTTTCATACTTTTTAACAACATCATTCCTAATCTCTTTTTCTATGGTAAATTCACTTTTATTTTTAAATTCTGTTAGTTCATTATCAATTCTTTCTTTTTCAGAAGCCATGTAAGCACTTACTTCAGTATTTACCTCATCTTTTAATTTTTTAATATTTGCAAATTTTGTATCTCTTAGTGAATCTTCTTCTTCGTGTAATTTTCTAATAATTTCTCCCATATTTTTATGATAATACTCTTCAATATTCAAATCTATTTTCTTAAACATTTCTTCTCTTCTGCTTTCGCACATGGCATTAAGTCCTCCAATTTTTATTTTAAGTAACTCTTCTACCATTTTTTCATTCTCAGCTTTTTTTTGATTTTCATATTCTAGTAGCTCTTCAGTTATCAAATTATATCTAGATGTTCTATATTCATTCAATTCTACTTCAAAATCACTTCTTTTTTGAGTTTTTAATAACTGAATTGATTCCAAAGTTTCTTGTTTCATTTCTTCAAATTTAGAAGTCAGTTCTAATCTTATTCTCTCTGTTTCAGAATTATATAAATTTTTATTTTTTATAGAGAAATATGCAATAATTTTTTCTTTAATGTGTTCTATCTCATATCTATCTTCAAATGGCAATAACCTATCTTTCTTTTCGAATATAAGTTTTTCAATATCTTCTAGCTCTTTATAATCTATCTGTCTATCATCCAAATTAAAAACCATTGTTTCTTCCTCAATATTCAAATCTACGAATGGCAATATAAAAAACAGAGTAAATTCAGGTAATCTATAATAATTATTGACATCATAATTGAATTCTAGATTTTTATTTATGTAAAAGCTACGTATATAAGATGTAAAATTAACAATATTATATTGTAATTTTTCCGTCATCTTATAAAGAGCTAAATTTAAAAACCCACCGCAATTTATAAAATAATCATATTCCAATTCAATATTTCCAACTTTAATCAATGCGTCAAATTCATATGCGTGTTTTTTATTAATATCTTCATCATCTGCAAAACTATCTATATGTGAATAGTTATTAATATAATCGGGCTTTAATTTGGTAGAAGAAAGAAGACATAGATCTCCTCTATTAATAAATTTTAAATAGAATAATGAATCTTTAGCAAAGAATATATTATTGAAACAAAAAATATTTAAGTGATTAGGATTAAATAAAGCAGCAATATCTGTAAAAACAATTCCTTGCCATTTAAAAAAATTAACTAATCTTAGTTTTTCATGTGTAATTTCAAATTCAGAATTTGATGGATTATTTCTAATAATACAAACCTCATTAATATATTCATTATCTAAATTTTGTTTTATTACCTTAATATCATCAATTGTAGTATTGTTGTATAAAATAGTATATATAACTACATAGTACGCGAACGGTTCCTTTTTTAAATCTAATCTATTGTTCAACAATATTGAAGATACTTTGTCATTATTCCTCCATTTTTTACAGAATTGCGTATAATATTCGGAACAATTTTTGACGTCCATTATTAAATGAAAAGGTTTTCAGGAATAAAAATAACACGCGCTCTTCTAAAAAATAATATTGTTTTAGAAGACAACTCTTCTCGTCTAATAAAAAACGACTCATCGAAGATTATAAATAATGTGCAATATGAATACGATAGTAGAGTATGTATATGTGTAGTATTGGATGGATTCACGGATAAGATGTTAGATAATTTAGTTAAATTAAGAGGATATTTCAAGGCGGCATTTATAGTTTTTTCTGTATTTAATTGCTCGCAATCAGAAATAGAAAAAATCTCTGTAATCAAGCATTCAGTTGTTTTTAATTCTAATTCAAAAGATATTACACTATGCAGAAACGAATATCTAAATTTTTTTACAGATAATGCAAACTTATTTGATTATATGCTAGTAATCGATAGTTTAACATTGCATACAGAATTCACATCAGAATTATTTTCGTGTTTTAAACCTGACAAAGTTTCTAAATGGGATGTGATTTTTGCTAATCAATTTTACAGATATTATGATATTGATAATCTTGTGAGAGAAGAAACATTAGAATTTCATAAAGAAAAAGATGAATCAATAAAAAAAGAATTGAAAATGAAATTACAAACACATATTCCTGCTGATTCTGACATGATTAATGTAAAATCAGCATTTGGTGGATTAGCAATCTACCATAAGGCAGTTATACAAACAAATAATAGTTATAAAAATGATGAACACGTTAGTTTTAATTTAAAAGTGTCAGAGCTAACTACTAAAATGTTTATCGACCCTTCAATGCAAATTAAAACCTTGCCAGGTTATGCATATTTATATGTTTAAAATTTCTTATGTAATATAATATGATTTGGATAATGGCCATTCACATACTCTAGTGTTAAATGGCTATCAGTTCTTGGGGATAAGTTAATAATTAATGTAGTAGTATTAATTTTTCTAAACATAACTTTATTATTATGGTCCAATAAACGATCATTATCATAAAAATATGAAATTATTGCTACATCATAAGGAAAAAATTGTGTTTTTGTTCTAACCTGTTCAATAATAAATAATTCTACCTTATTAATTAAACCTTGAAATTCGGGAGAGCAAGTTTTATAAAATGCAACACCATTAATATGATGCAATAAAGCTGGTCTATCTATGTAATTTTTAAAGTATGATCCATCGTATCTTGCCCCGCAAATTAAAAAATCACCAGAATTATTAATAAACTTTTCAGCTTTATCAAAGCATTCTTTTTTTAGTATACAATCAGTTTCTAATAATAAGATTGTGTCAAATTTTGAAGAATATCTAATTGATTCTAAAAATAATATATTTGGTCCCGAACACGTTCCGAGTTCAGGAAGAAGCTTTTTATCAATTTCGCCACCAAGACAATATAAATCGTGTTCTTTTGGTATATTCAAATAATTAACTTCGACGTATCTAAATATGCGCGTATATTGATTAATTAAAGATTCGATATCAATAGTGTGTGTATAATTATTTATATTTATAATCAAACTCAAATTTGTGTTAGACATATTTTCGAACTGAGCTAAGAATTTAGCAAATTGACCACTATCTATTTCTCTTGAAGTTGTTAACAATAAAACTGCTTCAAGTTTGTTTGCCATGTTATTTTTACATTTATAATAAATAATATGGATAATAAACACAAGAATAGAAAAACATTAAAAAGAGGTTCACGTAGACAAGTATGGAATGGTTCAGCTGAGAAAACCATGGGCGGATTAGGAAAAGATGATTTAATGAAAAATGAAAGAGGACGTATTGTATCAAAGAAAAAATGTACAACTATGAAAAATTGTTATAAAGGTTCAGATGATGAAGAAGAACCGACTCCTAAAAAAGAAGAACAACCTAAAAAAGGAGGAGGATTTTGGGAATCATTATTTTAAATTTTATGATTATAATGTTTTCTACATACAGCAGAATAAGATTCTATTCCACCAACTTTAATTTGATAATCATATTTAATATTTCTTCTTGTAAATATTGCTAATGTACCATCATTACAATCTTTACACAATGCTGATAATTTCTTACATTTATCGGAATAAGGAATTAATTGAAGTATTTGTCCAAAAGGATGTTTTTCAGAATCACCATCTAATCCACCAACAATAACATCTTTTCCATATCCATCTACCCATAAAAGAACATATTGTTTTAAATCTGGAAAGAATTGTCCTTCGTCAATAACAATAACATCATAATTTAGAACATCATTAGAAAAAGTTTCTAAAGTTGATGAACTTTGACATAATTCATATTCAAGTGAATGTGAAGATAATTTATTTTCACCGTATCTTGTTTCAATCAAAGGTTTAATAACTAAAACTTTTTTATTAATTGATTTTGCTAATTGTATTTTTCTTATAAGTTTTGTAGATTTTCCTGAAAACATTGGTCCAATAACAAGTTCAAGAGACATTTATAATTAAAAGACATCTAATAAATAAATCATTAAACTTATTTAAACGTAAAAAATTAAGATTTATAATAAATATGCCATCATTATCAGTAGAAGCTAAAACGGTTCAAACTGGTGCTGTTCGTACATTAGTTGAAGCTCTAAGATCTATCTTAGTTGAAATGTCTCTTTTGTTCGATAAAGATGGCATTCGTATGGTAGCTATGGACAATACACGTACAGTTTTAGTTCATTTAAGATTACATGCAGATAAATTTGAAAAATTTGAATATAATCATCCTACTGCAAAATTTGTTATTGGTGTAAATACTGATCATTTGTACCGAATTGTAAGAACTGCTACAAATGATGATACTCTAACATTTTATATTGATAAAGAAGATCCTAATTCATTAGGAATTATTATGGAAAATCCTGAAAAGAAACAAATACATAAATATAAATTAAATCTTTTGGATCGTGATGAACCCGATCTTCAATTACCCGATACTGAATTTTCTACTAGAATTACTATGCCTTCTCTAGATTTTCAAAAGATTTGTAGAGACATGACTCTTTTATCAGCAAAAACTATTGAAATTACGAATGTAGGAACTACTTTGTCATTCAATTGTAAAGGACATTTTGCTTCTCGTACAACTATTATGGGTGATAGTGAAGATGATTTTAATATACATAAGAAAAGTTCAAGTGAAATTGTAAGTGGACAATTTTCTTTACCTCATCTTGTTTTATTTACGAAGTGTACTAACTTATGTAATAATTTGGAAATTCATATGAAAAATAGTTGGTTTTTAATGATTCGTTATGTCGTAGCAAATTTAGGTGAAATTAAATTATGTTTAATGCCTTGCTCAACATAAACCCTATAAAAAATTCAGAAAAGTCAATTAATAAATTTGGATCTTTATAATTACTAAGTTCATAAACTATAAATACAGGAAATATAAGTTTATAATAAAAAGATAAGAATCCAAATAAAAAATGCCAGAATGAATTTAAGCCATCAGTAAATAGATTTCTCATTTATTTATTATTAAGCGAGTTTAATACCTTGTTTAATATAGTAGGATCGTGTATTTTATATAGATTTCCAAGAACACTTGTCATATTATAACCTATAACAAAATATGTCATTGAATATATAAAATTACGAGAACTAAAGAATTGCGTTATATGTAAAACTACTATACCAAGAATACTAATTAATAATCTAAATAAAAGTTTATTAATACTAAATTCTTCTGGAAACATATTAGATTCTACAAATATTCCACATGTAAAAGCTAGAATATATCCAATACGTTCCATAAAATCTATAGGGCCAATAAATTGAAATTTATTATAATTTGTAAATGTCGTAATAAAAGGAATTGTCATACAAGCTCTCCAAAATTCATTATCAATTTGTTTTAGAAAATAACATGCTATTGAAATAATAACAAATAAAAATGAACAACCTAAATCTAACATAAACCATACTGAAAAGAAACATACTATTAATACTTTAAGTAATTCTTTTTGTTCAGATGAAATTTCGATATTATTATCATGTATATCATCATACAATTTTAAAAATATTCCTGAAAAAAGTGGGATTATCATTTAATATTTATTACCGAGATTTAAATTAATTATTATTACCTAGGTCTTGCTTTATGTGCAGTATAAGTAACATCATCAGAAACTTTAAAGTAAGTTAAATTTGAATTCAAATATTTTTTATCCGATACCGTTGTTGTAGTATTCCATAATTTTATGATATGAAATTGACCTTTAGGAGATATGGAAATACCTGCTAAAGTTTCTTTACGATCAATAAGAAGTTCATTCGTAATACAATGTACCATTAAATCTATATAAGATGTATGTGCTTGTGCAGCGTCAATTTTCTTTGACCATGCTCCGCCATTATTATGTTCAGGTGCTTCCCATAAAGGAGTAAATCCTTTACGCATGAAGAAATACATACCGCATTCCCATGCTTCTTTTGGAATTGTATCTATTACTGACCAAAATTGATGTAAAGTTGTAAAATCTGCCACTTTAATATATCCTTTTATTGAATAATCTTTATTTTCAGGATCATGATACCATAAAACCCATACATATGGAAGTTTTATGGTTTCAGAGGACATTTTGTTATAATCTTTAAATAGATATTAAAAAACGAATTCGTTTTACATTTATAAATATTATCTTTACACAAAAATATGGAATTGTCAGCTGCCCTTCTATATTCACTAAGATATATTCCTAAACTTCTTTTACCTCAAGTAATTATTGAAAATATATCAAAATTAAGATTAGTCCCTGCTGCATATAATAAACCTATTCGTGCATCGCTAAAACCTAGACATTATGAAAAACCTGAAGATAAAGAAAATTGGCGAGAAAAAGTTCTTGTTGATTATGTTCGTAGAATTAGAGAAACTTCAGATAAAGAATATGATGAAATATTCAGTATATTTAATAAAATTGCTCCTTCATCTTTAGATACTTTATCGCAAGAATGTTTGAAAATTCTTAAATCTAGAGATAGAGATTTTAGATTACGAGTAACGACTTTGTTGTTTGATAAGGCAATTAAAGGTTCTATGTATGCGAGTATTATGGCAGATTTAGCTTTGAAACTAAATTCAGAAATTCCTGAAGTTTCAGAAGATTTGAATATGCATACTAAAATGTTTGGATCATTATATGATATGAATGAAACTCTTGTATTTCCTACAAGCGATGATCCTGATTTTGATAATAAAGTTATTGCATGGTCTAAACAAAAAGATGTTAGAAGAGGTTATTCCAGATTTCTAACACATTTATATATACGTAATCTAGTTAATGGACAAATCCTTCATGAATCTATGAACAAAGTTCTAGGTGATTTGGATGATACTGTTCTAAAACCTAAAAGTGAAAAAACGGAAGAGAATGTAACACAATATGCAGATTTCTTATTTGAAAATGCAAAAATTCTTCCTAAAACAGCTGTAGAATTAAGAGGATTGATACAAGTACGTATTGATACAATTCTTAAAAAATCGAAGACAGATACAACTTCACTAAATATGAGATCCAGATTTAAATTAGAAGATACGTTTAAATGCGTTCAAGCATCGTAAATTCTAACATTTAAAGATAAATAAAATGGCTCTTCCTTCAGCAGCAGTACTATTAAAAGTTGCTGAAGTTGCAATAAATGAAGATAAACCTATTTATTTTGATTACTATAGAGATTCTCTAGAAAAGAAATGCTGTATTGGTGTTCAAGATAAAACTAAATATCTTGTGAAATCGAATGATGAATATACATCAACGATCCAACAAGTTTTTAAATGTGATTCATGTTATATTGTAATGACTGAAAATAGTTTATATGTAGTTGATGCCGGAATACTTGTAAAACGCGTATTATCATCTTCAGAAGATAAACATGAATAATAATAATGGATTTTCCACCACCACATTATATTTTATTTGAACCTTTAAATGATCGAGAAACTTTAAAAATATGGAATGAATATAAAGTTAGATATGGAAATAATTGTGAATTTGATGAAATAGATGGATGTATTTTTTTTTCATCAGAAGAATTCACACCTTTATTTGATACATGGATATCAAAAATTCCTATGAAACAATCAACAAAAATACGTGTATTATTAATATGGCATTCTGAATTTTTAACGTTTGCATGTCAACAAATGCTAAGAAGAAAACTAGAACAAAAATCATTTAAGAATAGAGTATGGTTTCATGTAGAAAATCCTACAACTATTCAATCTGCAATTATTAGTAGATGTATTACAAAACGAATTCCAACAACAATTACTTATCCTCAATATAAAAATGATTAGATTATTTACTGATGGAGCATGTAAATCTAATGGAAAATCAAATTCTAAAGCATCATATGCATATTACTTTCCTGAATATAAGGAATGGTCATATGCTGCAAAAGTTCCTGAAGATGAACAACAAACAAATAATCGAGGTGAATTAAAAGCTATTTATGAAGGTATTTTAAAAGCTATTGAGAATTCAGGTAATCCTTCAGAATTTACTTTACACATTTATACAGATTCTGCATATTCTAAAGATTGTTTAACAAAATGGTTACCAGGATGGTTAAAAAATAATTGGAAAACAGCTGAAGGTCAAGATGTTAAACATAAAGATTTAATTGAAGGTTCGACAAAATTATTAGTTAAATTTAAAAGTTATATTATTACATGGATTAAAGCACATACAACAAATAAAGATGAATTATCATTAAATAATTCTATTGTTGATAAAATGGCAACGGATGTTTTATTACCACCAAAAGAAGGCATAAAAATAATTGAATCTGATGAAAATATATTTAAAGGATTAAATTTAAGAATTATGGGTCCACCATTAGAACAAGATATTATAACAAAGTGGTGTTTAATTAATCTTAATGAATTAAATCAAGATTATTTAAAAGTTGCTTTGTTTAGTGCATTCCAAAAAACTTTGAAAGATAAAGGATATGATACAGAAATACAAATTATTAATAAAAATAAATTTATTAGATTAAAAATGAATTCTTTGAAAAAAGATGAATTAATTATTATAAAACAAGAATGAGTGCAATAGTTTTCTCAGCTCCTACATGCGAACCTTGTAAAGCTTTGAAACCCGTATTTGACGATTTAAAAGAAGAATTTAATAATATTAATTGGGCATCTGTAAATATTAAAGAAGATCCTGCACAATTAACTCAATTATATGGAATTAAACGAGTTCCAAGTATGGTAGTTATTGGTAAAGATGGTACAACCAAAACTTATACTGGAACAGATGTTGCTTCATATTATAGATTAGTAAGGTCAATTACTTAGATATTTCTTCAGTAACTAAAACACCATTTTTATATGCTTCACATACAAATTCATCACCTTCTTCAGAATTATCTTGTGAACATTTAGCTCCACTTGGAGGAGCACCACCAACTCCTGGACTCATAGGTGGTCTTGAACTACTACCATAATTACTTTGAGTAGCTCCACCCATTTGAGGATTTAAAAATGGAGCATATGCAGGAAAAGATGAGTTAACAACTCCAAATGAAATTAGACCTAATGTTGTACCAAGTATAAATGCACCTACTTTAGATCCAAATCCACCAATGTAATATTTATCACAACCACCTCCAAAAAAGGTACCTAATTGTATAATAAATAATAATGGGAATGCTACTCCAATAGATATATTTTGTCTAGGTTGTCTTACACTTGCTGCAAATCCTAAATAATATGCTATAATTGCACTTGAAGATACAATATTCATAGGAAATACTTTAGATTCTAATTTTTCTAATCCTGGAATCATACACCATCCCATAACATCTGTTGATTCACTACCAGAATATGTATCCACTGACCAACCTGTAAATTTAGCTATAATAAAATTAAAAAGAATTGCAAAAAATCCTACAGCACTACCAATTGAATATTTAAATTCTTGCCCAATCAAATCTGCTATAACACCAAAAGTAATTAATCCAAATGGAATGAAATTTGTTATTGCAAAAAACAAAGTTCCTAATGCTCCACCAATACCTGCCCAATTTGCATTTTGACTAGCATAATAGACAGAACCTAGGACAATGATAACGGCCATTACAATACCAAATATTCCCCATCCATCTTCTGCCATCTTATTCCTTATATTAAAATAAGTTAATTATATTTCGTTGATAAATAATAACAATGTCAATATATTCGAAACAAACATCATGGTCCGGACAATGTTCAGGATCAAATCAATCTCCTATAAATTTATCGCAATCTATTGCAAAACCTTGTAATTTATCGTGCGATTTTAAAATGGATGATGGTCAAGCTACATCTGCTGGATGTATGATTTCAGATGAAGGTTTTATTTTAAAAGGTAATTTAGGATCCTGTAAATTCAGAGATACACCTTATCAATGTACTGCATTATTAGTTAATCATCCAAGTCATCATACTTTGGAAGGTTCACCTGCAGATGGAGAAGTTATAGCTTTATTTAATAGTCCTACAGGCGAAAAATTATGTGTTTCATCATTATTTAAAGTTTCATCATCACAAACACCATCCTTAAAATTCTTTCAACAATTTATTCCTTATGGATCATCAAATCAAATTGCCTTGAATGATTGGTCTTTAAAACAAATGGTTCCTGCTGATGGATCTTATTATACATATGAAGGGTCATTAATAATTCCTGATTGTTCTCCATGTGAATGGGTAGTATTTAAATCCATGATTAATATAGATCAAGGTGATTTTGCTACATTAGTAAGAACTGCGCAAGCTGGATCAAGAAATATACAACCTTTAGGAACTCGTGAATTATTTTTTAATGATTCTAATACATCTTCATCATATTTACCTCATGATAATAAAACTTATTTAGTTATGAGACCTTTAGGTAAAAATAAAAATAAGAAACCCGAACCTTTGAAAAAAGCAGATTTGAAAACTACAGAAGCAAAAGAAAGAGCACAAGAACCTTCAACTTTATCAAAAACTACGAAAGCAGTTTCTGAAGATCCTAATACATATATAATTTGGTTATTTAATATTTTATTTTTAGGTGGTGCTATATATCTTTTATATACATATTCTGGAAAAATACATATTTTAACTTATATTTATAATTTTTTCAGAAGATTATTTGGCAAACCTGAATTTATTATTCCTGTAAACATAGAAGAATTGCCACAATAAAAAACTATATTAATATTTAGTTGCGCCAATAAGTATCTTCACCTTCTTCTTCATCATCTTCATCCGAAGAAGATTTATTAAATTCTTCTTCTGTCATTTCTTTTTCGATTTTAGGTTTCTTAATTTTACGATTGCAAACAACTTTCCATTCCCCTTCACCATCATCTTCCATTTTAACTTTAATTTCTTCATTTAATGGAATATTAGATGAAGGTTTCATTGCAGTCGGAGGACGACGTTTCCTAAAATGGCTAAACGGATTAGTCGCTTTAATAAATTCATTTTCTCTTTTAATACGTTCTTCACGAATAGTTTTGCGCATACCATCTATTCTTTCTTCCTCTTTTTTCTTACCCCAATCAATAGCATGAGTAGCAAAACTTATTTTAGGTTTACTAGTATTATCGGCAGCTGAATTAATTAATTGAGGAAATAAATTCGAGTCAGTACTTGCATTCATTTCTTTAACTTGTTCATCAAGTTGTCTTTGGCGCATATGAGGAGGAATATAACCACTCATTTTTATTTTGTAATTATAATTTTTAATTTAATAAATAATTTCCGTTTTTTAAGAAATGGATTGAATTTAATCTCTTTGAAATTTCTTAGTAATAAAAAAATGGTATATGGAATTACTATTTTACAAACTGGAATTTTAAATGAATTAGTTATTCCATTAAAAACACCAGATGTTTTAGAATTTATTCGTAAAAAATTAAAGAATCAAAATATCCAATTTCAAGGAAAAATCCAAGATCCTTTGAAAGAAGATAGATATTTAAGTTTATATGCAAGAATTTCAGATGAAGAAGATGAAGATATTAATCAACATATGCTTCCTTCACCATTTGATGAAGAAACTTATTCTGGTTCTATGGTTATTTTAGCATGTTTAAACGATAAAGATGATTATGATAAATTGGCATCAGAATATACGGACTTAAAAGTATCAGAATATGAAACTTTGTATAATGAATGGTCATTTAATAATATTGATGAAGTTGAAGAAATTGACGAAGAGAATGAAGAAGAAGAAGTTGAAAGTATTGTTATTGAAGAAGATATTCCTAAACTTGTAAAAACAATAAAACCATTAATAATTCAAACTAAAGATGTATTTGTACAATGTCAAATTCGTTCAAAAATTATTGAAAATTTTAAGGATTTAATATCTCCAGAAAAATCTATAGAATTAGAATTAGCTATTTTGAATTATATAGTTAAATATTCTAAATCAAATTCTATTGATATTGATTGGTCAAATAAAATATTTTGGAATACTTATAGAAGTAAAGCTATTTGTATATATGAAAGTTTACAATTAAATAATTGGAAAGATAAAATTATAAATAATGAAATAGATTGTATTAATTTTGTTGATTTAACTCCACAAGAAATTTATCCTATGAAATGGAAAGATTCTTTTGATAAATTAATTGAAAAAGAAAAGAAATTATATTCTAATTCAGCTAAAGCTTCTATTTTCTTGTATTGTTCAAGATGTAAAAAGAAAACTAATTGTGATTATTATCAATTACAAACTAGATCTGCCGATGAACCTATGACTACTTTCGTTACATGCTTAGAATGTAATAAACAATGGAAATTTTAGCTTGTATTTTCATCTACAATATTTAAACCAACAAATTCTTCTACTTCTTTGTCAGATTTTTTAGCGGTTGTCTTTAAACTACGTGATGTTTTACTAGTTTGATCTATTGACATTGTTGATTCAGATGATCTTATTTGAGGTGAAGGTAGATGATGTTCTACTCTATAAATTTTTATGGGATGTATACCATTCACTTCCGTAGGTAAGGCAATTACTTTTTCATCTTTATATTTATGATTGAATTGATCAACAATACTTTGAGGACAATTAGGTGTAGTTTCAGCTAATCTTTCCATAGTTTCACGAACATGTGTTAATAATGTTTCAGCAGACATACGTTCATCTCTAGGTAAAGATAATTCAATACTAATTTTTGCAGCTAATTTAGCATATGAAAGATGAGCAATTCTATGTGCTTCTGATCTTTTCGCAAACGCAAAAAATCCACCCAATGTATTTAAAATACCTACACCAATACTAACTAAACCAATAGCAATTGAAGATGTTTTTGTATCACCATCAAATAATGTAGATGAACCTACAGAAGCTGTTCCTGCTAATGTAGAAAGAATAATAACAGGAACTTGGACAAAAGCATTATATTTTGATGTTAACGTTTCAGCTCTTGTATGTAGCCATGATAATCCTGAACATCTTTCACCTTCTTTAGCAAGAATGTCTTCTAATTGTGAAGACCATTCAATATCAATTAAAGGATCATCCATTTTTTATATATTTTTAAACGTATAAAATAAATTTAAACGCATTAAAATAAGTTTGAAGAATGTCTTTGTGGACATGGGAAAGTAAATTAGAAGATCCATATGAAAAACAAATTTATAAGAAAATATTTAATTTAACGAACTCTAAATCTTTAGCATTAAAAGCTTCAAAAAATCTAGGATTATTTAATTATTTAAAAAATAATAAATTTGAAACATCAAAAGATCTAAGAGATTCGATTTTCTTACAACCTGGAAAGAAATTATTTGATGAAAAACAAGCTAAAACTGTATGGGAATTTTTTAATACTTCTCCTCAACAACAAGGCGGTGAAACTCCTGCTAAAGCTGATAACGCATTTGATGCTTTAGTTGAAAGATGGTTAGTATTTATGTATCATTTATTACCCGGTGGTATTCAAGAATCAATTAAATATGTTGAACCATTTATGTTTCCATTAAGTGAAAAACCAGGTGAAGAAGGTATTGTATCTAAAATGCCTGGAGTTGGATTAGGATTAAATTTTGCTTTAGATATTGTATCACAAAATAATAAATTAGCAGCAAAATTAGCTCAACAATATACACCTATGATTATGGGATTAGTGCCTATACCCGAAGCTTCAACTGTAGGAATAATTATTGGGTATATGATTTCAACTATGTTTATATTTTTCAATATGTTAGTTTTTGTAAGTAAACGTGAATTTGGTCAAGCATTTACACAATCTTTGGCACTCTTCCCGTTTATAGGATTAGCTATGCAAAATGTAGCAGAATCAGGCGAAAAAGTTATTGAAAAATTTGCTTCTAAGCGTCAAAAATTAATTGGACAATTAAAAGGTTCGGATGGACAAGGAATGTTTGCTTTCTTAGGTGATTTAATTGAAAATTATACATTTGATCCATTATATCAAGGTGATCCCCAAGCCGATGCTTTAGCATTAAAACAAAAACTAGAAGGTAAATTTACAGAAATATCAGGAAATTTACAAAATGCTTTAGATCCTGAAAAAAGAAGTGAATTATTTCAACAAGCTCAACAAAAATTCCAAGAATTAAAATCTGATCCAAGATTACAAAGTTTTAAAACTAGGGCACAAGAAAGTTTTGATAAATTAAAAACTGATCCAAGATTACAAGGTTTAAAACAGCAAGCTCAAGAAAAATTTCAAGAATTAAAAGCTAATCCAAACCTACAAGGTTTTAGAGAAAAAGCTCAAGCAAGTTTAGATAAATTAAAAGCTAATCCACAATTACAAGGTCTTAGAGAAAAAGCCCAAGAAAGATTTAATAAATTTACACAACGTGCTGGAAAACGACTTTCAAAGAAAAAACATAAGAATAAAAAATGGAAGACGCAGCGGAAATTAAACAAATAATTCGTAATTGGGTTTCTTTAGATGATGAAGCTCGTAAATTACAACAACAGCAAAAAGCTATAAGAGAACAAAAAGCTAAATTATCTGAACAAATTCTGGGATTTATGAGAGATAATCATGTAGATAATTTTAATTTAGAAGGTAATGGTTTGGGAACTATTTCACGTAGTATGCGCACTTCTCGCCCTCCTCTTCGTAGAGAATTTATTCGTACTCAATTATTATTACAATTTGCTGATCAACCTCAAAGAGTAGCTGAAGTTCTAAGAACTATTGAAGGTGTATCAGAAGGTGCGGAAGATATGTCAGTAGGTGGAACTCAAAGAGAATTACTTTCACGCAGAATTCCTAAAACTAAAATGAATATGACTATTTAAATATCACCTACAAATATTCCTTCGTCATTATAAACTGACACATCTAGTTTTTCATATAAGTCAATCCTACCTTTACGTAAATATGCAGGATCTAATAAATCAAGTTTATCTTTTGATGAATTACTTGTAAAAATAACAATTACATTTTTAAAGAACCTTAAATTATCCATAAATTTTGACCATGATGGTTTATCATATACTATAGTTGAAATTTCATTATTTAATCTAATTTCATTATTATGTATTTTTTTAAGTATTATATCAATTTCATCAATGACAAATACAAATGGAATATCTGTATCTTGCAACCAATCTTGACATTTTGATAATGTCATTGTTAATGAATCACCAGGATCTGATGGATTAAATGTATTACAAAATCCTGCATTTAATTCTTTAGAAATCAAATATCCAATTGAACTTTTTCCACTACAAGGTGGACCTTCAATAAATATTTTACATTGTTGCTTTTTTTTATAAATTTCTAAAATATTATTAATTATTTTTTCCTGTCCTAAAATTGGCTTTAAAGAAGTAACATCAATAACAGTTTTTATATACTCAAATGATTTGAAATGTCCATGTCTTGAAAACACAGGAATAGTTTTTTTAATACTTATTTCAGAATATTGTTCATTGAAATTAAATGTTTTTTCTTCATTTTTAATTAGATATTCAAAATAATCATTTGTTGTTAAAAATGTAATTTTTAAAGAATCGCTATAATTTACTTCAGATGTATCAATATAACCAAAAATTTTCTTATTCCAAAACCACCCTGCAATAATTCTTTTATTTCCTCTTGTTAACGCCGTATCAGTAGATGAACATTCTAATTCTAATTTAGGAAATAATTTCTTATATATTTCTTTATCATATGAAATTGTATATTTTCTAATATTATAAGATTTTAAAATCAATAAAGCTAAATCTTTGATTATAAATGTATAATAACTTAAGATTCCAAATATAAAAATAAACGACGGGATTATCATATTTAGTTTTATTATCATTTTAATTCTTAAATGATTTCAGTGCTTCTCTTGCAGCAAATTGTTCCCCTTGTTTTTTAGTTGTTGCTGAACCAACACCTAAAGAATTATTATTATTATCAAGAACACTCATAGTATAAATAGAATCAATAAAATTTATCATAGTATAAGTTGGAGTATATTTAAATTTTGCTTGACATAATTTTTGTAATTGATCTTTATAATTTGTATCATTCAACAAAATTTTAGGAATATCAATATGTTTTTCAATTAATGAAATAATAAAATTATAAACTATTTGGAAATTATATTCTGAATCTATCCATAAAGCACCAATAAAAGATTCTAGAATATCACCTAATTTTTTAATATTTGTTCGACCATTACAAATATCTTCATTATGTTTAGAAATAATATAGAAATCATTTAATTTTAATTGGATTGTTAATGTTCCTAGCATAGAATTACATACTAATTCTTTACGTAAATTTGTCAGAAATCCTTCTTGTTGGGTAGGAAATCTTTTAGATAAATAAGTAGCAACACAACAACCTAATACTGAATCACCTAAATGTTCTAATCTTTCATATGATTCAGGAAATAAATCTAAACAGTTATTAGGTTTGGGTGCCAATTCTGTAATATCGCCTTGTGGAGTTGTATATTCTAATCTACGAACATAAGATGAATGGACCATAGCATTTTGAAATATATTAAGATCTTTAATTTCATAATTAAAATTCAAAATTGTATGTATATCCTCATGGGTAAAC
>SXGQ01227367.1_pt1 | contig 24774 bp, 24 predicted proteins | sample 3178371 | NCBI WGS metagenome assembly SXGQ01 (sample SAMN11356859, study PRJNA531348) | freshwater metagenome | isolation source: freshwater sample F1-20 | place: China: Fuxian Lake, Yuxi | collected 2017-12-25 | reverse complement strand
TATTCACTAGACAGCGAAGAATTTGGGTAAAGCAAGGCAGTAAAACTCAAGTTGCTGGTCTTGCCAAGAACGGCATACCAGGACTTGAGCAAGAGATAAACAACTTAGTAAAGGAGTTAAGTAATGAGTGATAATTCTGCTGCCTTACTTTCTAATAACTTTATTTACTCAGCAATGTTGTTTTACACCCTAGCATTTTTATTTCACGCAGTTGAGGTTGCGTGGTCGGTAAAAACCCCAGCCCTAAATGTAAAGAAAACAACCTTAGATTTCACCCGTACCGAACGGGTAGGACGACTTGCCTCCACTTTCTTAATTTTAGGTTTCCTTTTACTTTTTGCTGGTGTGATTTTTAGGGGCATGTCAGCAAATAGAGTTCCATGGGGCAATATGTACGAGTTTTCAATTTCTGGAGCACTTGCATTTACTGCTGCCTACTTATTTGCATTGAAAAAATATAAGTTTCGCTGGCTAGGTTTACCAGTTTCGTTGGCAGTTTTATTGACGCTGGGACCAGCTGTAACTTTGTTGTATCGACCAAGTGCACCACTTGTCCCTGCACTTAAATCACCATGGTTAGTAATACATGTATCAACAGCAATTATTTCTGGTGGTGTTTTTCTGCTGGCAAACTGTATAGCTGCTGCATACTTGATTTTAGATAGATATGAACAAAAATCTGGTCGCCCTGCTTGGGCAATAAATCTGCCAACTTTAGAAACTTTGGATAATCTTTCTTATCGATTAATCGCACTTGTTTTTCCGCTTTGGAGTTTTTCAGTAATTGCTGGTGCTATTTGGGCAGAGGCGGCATGGGGACGTTATTGGGGATGGGATCCAAAAGAAACTTGGGCATTTATTACCTGGGTAGCGTATGCAGCGTATTTACACGCACGTGTAACAGTTGGTTGGCGTGGTAAAAAAGCTGCCTGGCTTTGTTTGCTAGCTGGATCTACATTTTTATTTAATTATATTTATATAAATGTGTGGGGCACGGGCCGCCATACATATTCAGGTTTATAGCTTTCTTAAAAAGTCCGGATCATCATCAGGTGGAATAATTTTTTTTGGTCCACCACGCCCTTTGCCCGGCCTTCTTGGCTTACCAACAACAAACCAGGCGATGCTGCCTACAAAAATACCACCAGTAAATACAATAATTAATAACCAAGCCCACTTCGGAAACTTTTTTACCATCTCTTGAGGCGTGATGGCGCAGTCGATAAAAGCGTAAATAGTTATAACCGTTGCCAAGATTGCGATTAGCCTAATCATGCGCTTAGTTTACTGCTTTTAAATATAAAGTGCAGTAGCAATTAAAGCTGACATAAGTAACTGTAGGCGGGCAGTGTTATTCAGCACAGTGATTAGCACTATATCTTTTGCCCCGCCTAAAACTTGCTTAACTACTTGGTAAGTGAAGGGTAGGCAAACAAGAGTTAGCGCTACTAATTGATCAATTCCGGTTGCACTAAGTGCTGCTAATTGGGCTGTGATTAATAAAAATGCAAAAAATTTTCGGGTGTTGATGTCTCCAATTCGAACTGCAACTGTCCGCTTACTCACCAGCGTATCGTTTGGCAGATCCCGTAAGTTATTGATAACCAAGATTGCGCAGGACAGCAAGCCGACTGGAACCGATAACAACAGTATCTGCCAGTTTAATTGTTCAGATTGAACGTAGTAGCTTCCAACTGTGGCAACTAAACCAAAAAAAATAAAGACTGAAAATTCACCAAACCCTAAGTATCCGTATGGCTGTTTGCCACCGGTGTAGCCCCAAGCTGCCAAAATACAAATGCCACCAACTGGCATTAGCCAGAGTGAAATATTGAATGACAGTAAGCTGCCTGCAATCACAGCAAATAAAAATGAGATGTAGGAAGCACGTTTAACTGACTTAGCTGATGCCAATCCTGAAGCAACTAATCTGATTGGTCCCACTCGGTCAATGTCTGTACCACGGATTCCATCGGAGTAGTCGTTAGCATAATTAACCGCTATTTGCAGGGAAAGTGAAACGATCAAAGCAAGAAGGGCATTAAGCCAATTAACTTCTAATGCATAAAATGTGCCAATTAAAACTGGAGATACTGCAGCAGGAAGAGTTTTAACTCTGGCACCAATTATCCACTTATTCATCTGCCACCTTTATCCCTTTTGCTAACTCAGCTGCTTTTTTTCGATCTAACTTTCCAATTGCGGTTTTTGGTATCTGATCAAACAAGTATATTTTCTTTGGCGTAAAAATTGGACCAAGAGTTTGGCGTAATTTTCCAACCTGCATCTCAGAGGTGCTGCCAACACATAGTTGTTGCCCCCATACCTCATCCTGCATGGCGAAAGTAATCAAATCCTGAGTGGGATAAATTTTTGCAATCATTTCTTCAACGAGAGCCAGTGATATTTTTTCACCCCCTGAAATAATTACATCATCAGCTCTTCCTAAAACTTTAAGCAGGCCATTTGATACTTCACCTAAATCATTGCTTTCAAACCAACTACTTTTATCGATCTGACTTATCTGACCTGAGGCAGAAAGGTATCCAGATGCCATCATGGGACCAGATAATTGAATTAATCCAGAGGTCGAAATTCTTACTTCAACCCCATCCAGTGGTTTTTGATTGTAGATACAACCCCCACACATTTCCGTCATGCCGTAGGTTGTGACAACTTTAATATGTTTACTCGCAGCATCCTTTTTAATCTTTTCACTTATTGGCCCACCACCGACTAGCACCGCCTCAGCTGCAGTTAAGTGCTCCAACAATTTCGCATCGGTGGTTAATGCTTTATGTAGCTGGGTAGGCACAATTGAGATAAAATCAGTATCAATATAATTTTCAACATTTCTATTATCAACAACTCTTGTTCCTAGCGCAGTTGCTCTAATAATTACATTTAAGCCCGCAATGTGATTTGTTGGCAATAAAAGTGACCAGCTATCTCCCGGAGTTGCACCTAAGTATTTATGGCAGGCATTTATTGATGCAATTAGCGCAGTTGATGAGATAGCTACTGATTTTGCTTCTCCAGTTGAGCCAGAGGTGGAGACAACCATTGCAATTGATTTATCAATTTTTTTTGCTAAAACCTCACCAGTTGATAGTGCAGGGCCTGATCCTTCAAGTGCTGCCGCTAAATTTTCCTGCAGTTGTGGGATTGACCACTCAGCCTGAATAGGGATTAAATCACGCAGTTCTTTTTCTCCCATAATCACCGTAGGCTATCTCTTATCTAATTACTAGTTAAACCTTTGGAGCACCTCTTGAGCAAGCCGATTAAGCGACAGCCAGGTGAGAGAGTTATCCCTAACTGGCAAACGGGTAGTGGCGGTGAGAATTTTGTTGATATTAAATATCAAACAGCTGAGGGTATGGCGAAAATTACAATTAACCGCCCACAAGTTCAAAACGCTTTTAGGCCACAAACTATTTCTGAATTGGCTGAAGCATTTAATCTTGCACGAGATAATGATCAAGTCGGTGTAATTATTTTTACCGGTGCCGGCGATGAGGCATTTTGCTCTGGCGGTGACATAAGCGTTCGTGGGGATGATGGATATTTAGGTGATGACGCGTTGAGTAAAAAAGGAATTGGCCGACTAAATGTTTTAGATCTACAAGTTCAAATACGAAGAACTCCAAAGCCAGTTGTTGCAATGGTTGCTGGCTGGGCAATAGGTGGAGGACATGTGCTGCATGTAGTTTGTGACTTAACAATTGCAGCTGAGAATTCAAAGTTTGGTCAAACTGGTCCAATGGTTGGCTCATTTGATGGTGGATATGGTGCAGGTTTACTTGCTGCGCATATTGGGCAAAAGAAAGCTCGAGAAATTTGGTTTTTGTGTCGACAATACGATGCACAAGAGGCGTTAGATATGGGATTAGTGAATGCAGTCGTGCCAGTTAAAGAACTAGAAGCTGAAACAGTTTCTTGGGCGCGAGAGATGTTGCGCCACTCACCAATGGCGCTACGCCTACTTAAGGCAAGCCTTAATGCTGCAGATGATGGTTTAGCTGGGATTCAACAATTAGCAGGGGATGCAACTATGTTGTTTTATTTAACAGAGGAGGGCCAAGAAGGTAGAAACGCCTTTAAAGAAAAGCGTGAACCGAATTTTAATAAATTTCCTAAACGACCTTAAGTAATGTTTCCGTATCAACTTCAAGTAGTTGCATTGCCCATTAAATCAAATTTTCGCGGTTTAAAAATTCGAGAAGTAGCAGTATTTGAAGGCCCAGCAGGGTGGAGTGAGTTCGCACCTTTTATTGAATATCAAAATAAAGAGGCCGCTACTTGGCTTAAAGCTGCAATTGAATCAGCCACAATCAGCACTTCAAAGGGTGGTAGAGATCTAATTCCAATTAATGCAACAATTCCAAATGTTCCTGTCAATGAGGTAGCAGGCATACTCAAAAGTTTTGCTGGCTGCAGCACAGTAAAAATCAAGGTTAAAGATTACGAAAATGATCGGGCGATACTAGCTGAAGTCGTAAGGCTTACTCCAGGTGCCAAAATTAGAATTGATGCAAATGGCTCTTGGACCTTGGAAGAAGCTGTTGCGAATATACAAAATTATGAGAGTGAATTTACTGGCGTCATTGATTATGTTGAACAACCATGCATAGATATAGCAGATCTTAAATCACTTAGAAAAAGGATAAATACAAAGATTGCAGTCGATGAATCAATTAGGAAATATCTAAATGGGGATTTCACAAAACTTGCAGAGGTTGCCGATGTGGCAATCATTAAATGGGCACCAAGTGGTGGTATCGCTGCTGCTTTAAGTATTATTGAAAAGATAAAATTACCAGTCGTAGTTTCAAGTGCATTAGATAGCAGTATTGGAATATCTCATGGTTTAACACTTGCATCCTTAGTTCCAAATCTCTATGGCCCATGTGGATTAGGAACAGTTGCATTACTTCAAGAGGATGTAACAAGTACTCCACTTGTAGCATCTGATGGAGTAATCAAGAATCAAAAGATAATTCCAGATCGAATAAGTGAATTAAGGGTTGGCAATGATAGGCAAATTTGGTGGCAAGATAGGGTAAATGCAATTTATGAAGGGGAGCTAATTTGAGTAATTCAACTAAATTGGCTCACTCACTGCTTAGACAATTAATTGAATTAGGGGTTAGCAACTTTGTAGTCTGCCCAGGATCACGTAACGCACCCTTGCTAATTGCATTAGGTGAAGCATCGAGTAAGCAAATAATTGATTTACACATAAAAATTGATGAACGTGGTGCTGCATTTTTCGCTTTAGGAATAGCCAAAGCAAGTAATAATTATGTGGCGGTAATCTGTACAAGTGGAACTGCAGCAGCCAATTTTCATCCAGCAGCATTAGAAGCACTTCATAGCAATAGTAAATTACTAATTATTACTGCCGATCGCCCTGCTCGTCTTAGAAAGACGGGCGCCAATCAAACTACGGATCAAGTGGATATTTTTTCGGCAGTCAAAACTCATGATCTATCAACAGATGTAAAATTAAAACTGTTACTTACTGATGGGCCACTTCATCTTAATGTGCAATTTAATGAACCGCTGATTAGTGAAGAGAAAAACGATTGGCTGGCGGGCATAAAAATTACTCCTCCAAATTATTCAAATAAAATTGGTGGAAAGCTGGATTTAACTACAGGAGTATTAATCATTGGCCATGATCGTGCCGGTTATACACTCGGTGAGATTAATGATTTTGCCAGAGAATTAAACTGGCCGGTTATATCTGAAGATCCAATTTCATTTCCGCAAGCAATTGCTCATTCATCACTTTTTCTTACCGATCCAAAAATTGCTGACAAATTAACTCCTGAAAATATAGTCGTAATTGGGCGGACAACACTTTCTCGGAGCACAAATACATTTATAGCTCAGTGTAAAAACCTGGTGGTAATTGATCCTAGAGTTGCTGATATTGATAACAAGCGAGAGGCAGATTTAATTCTTACCTCACTTCCAAACCAAATTACCAGCCAAAAGAGTGATTCAACTCTTTGGCAAAAAGCATCAGCTATTGCAGAGACTGAAATCGCAAGTATTGGTTGGTCAGAGCAATTAGCAGTAATCAGTATCTGCCAGGTGTTACCAAGTGAAACTGCTTTATTTGTTGGGTCATCAAGACCAATTAGAGATATTGAAGCCTTTTGTAAACCACGCAAAGGATTGCTGGTATTTAGCAATCGAGGTCTATCTGGAATCGATGGCAATATTTCAACAATTTTCGGAATAGCCAAAGAGTTTGAAAATACCAGTGCAATTCTTGGTGACTTAACCTTCTTGCATGATATCTCTGCATTGGTTAATAAGTCAGGTGAAAATATTCGCATTTTTGTACTTGATAACAATGGTGGTGGAATCTTTTCAACCCTGCCACAAGCTAATGCAGATAACTTTGATCAATTATTTGGTACACCACATAATTTAGATTTAGAAAAAGTTGCAACAGGTTTTGGTATTAAAGCTACAACTGTAAGTGATCTAAAGGCCTTACAACTACAACTGTCTAAGCCCATATCTGGGTTAGAGGTAGTAATTGTGAAAGTGCCAACTAGATCAGCTAATGCCGATAATTTAAAACAAATAACTCAGAGAGTGTCCAGCGCAGTGCGCATTGGTATTAACTTAGATTGACTTTCTGCAAACTCTTTCTCAGGATTTGAATCAGCAACTATTCCACAACCAGCAAAAATTCTGATCGATTTTCGATCATCTGAAAGCAAGCCACACCTTAAAGCGATTGCAATCTCACCATCACCTTGTGCATCAATCCAACCAACTGGGCCTGAATAACGGCCCCTATCCATTTGTTCAAGTTGTGAGATATATTTTTTTGCCACCTCAGTAGGTGTTCCACAAACTGCAGCGGAGGGGTGTAGCTGTTCTATCAGCGTAAAGATATCTGCCTGCTTTGCACTACTGTTCAAAACCCCTGTGACATCGGTAGCAAGATGCATGACATTTGATAGATGTAAAACAAATGGTGATTCAGGCACATTTGTTGATGAACAAAATGGTGCAAGGCCGTCGGCAACAGACTTGACTGCATACTCATGTTCCTCTAAATCCTTGGATGATTTTGCAAGGGATGCTGCTAATGCCAAATCTCTATCTTCATTACCTGATTTGCGAATAGTTCCAGCTAATACTCTGGAAGTTACTAATGATTTACTTAATCTGACTAATAGCTCTGGAGTGGCACCCACCAGCCCGTTAACAAGAAATAACCATGTGGATGGGTACTCAATCTCAAGTCGTTGCAGCAAACTACGTGCATCAATTTCCTTGGCAGAGGTAGCGGTTAAATCGCGTGCCAGTACAACTTTTTCCACCAGACCATCTTTGATAGCAGTAATCGCCTTGGTTACCTGCTGCCGCCAAACTTCTTCATCTTTAGCTGAATCCTGCCAAGTAATCTCACCACTAACTGAGGAGGTATTAATTCTCTCTAAACTGGGTTGATTTTTATCACCAATCCAAGTTATCCATGATTTGCCGTTTTTCTGCCCCAACACAATCTCTGGGATTACTAGAAAAGATGGTGAGCTTGAATTAAAAGCGAATGATGCAAAAAGTAAGGGTCCAGTGCCACTTCCGTGTACATTATTATTTATTTTAAACTCTGAAAGTTGAGCATTCCACCACAATCGTGCCTGATCAAAACGGTCTTCACCGGTAACAATAAATTTTTTATACTCCCCAAAACCTACTAACCCATCACCGCTTCTTATCCATGCGCTAGTTAAATCTAAATCAGTATTCATCGAGGATAATGTTGGATGTTCTCCCAACATTTCGGTAGTAATAAAAACCGACATGATGAAATTTATGCCTATCTGTTTGTGTGATTTGTGTGTAAAGCCTACCGCCTAGAGAATAGGGGCATGGCCGGTGCTAATCTGAACAAAGATCCTGATGATGTATCAAAAATGTTTGATGGCGTGGCAAGTAGGTATGATTTTTTAAATGACTTGTTAAGTTTAGGCAGAAGTAAGGCTTGGCGTAAGAGTGTGACCAGCATCATTGCTCCCAAGAGTGGCATGACAGTTTTGGATATTGCAGCCGGAACTGGAACATCATCAAGACCTTTGGTGGATAAGGGTGCTGAAGTAACAGCGCTAGATTTTTCAGCTGGGATGTTAGATCAAGGTCGTAGGCAGCATAAAGATATTAAATTTGTTCAAGGTGATGCTTTGAAATTACCATTTAGTGAAAATACTTTTGATGTTACAACTCTTTCTTTTGGACTTCGTAATACAGCCGACTCTAATACTGCACTTAGAGAGGCTTTACGAGTAACAAAAGTTGGCGGTAAAATTGTAGTTGCAGAGTTCTCTCATCCAGTTAATAAAATTTTTAGAAGAGCATATTTAAATTATTTAATGAAAGCACTTCCGATAATTGCGAAGCGAATAAGTAAAAATCCTGCTGCATACATCTACCTATCTGAATCAATTCGGGCTTGGCCAGATCAGGCCAGGTTAGCCTTAATAATGCGTGAATGCGGGTGGAAATCTGTGGCTTGGCAGGACCTTACCTTCGGAATTGTCGCAGTTCACATTGGATATAAGGCTTAGGTGGCAAAAGCTACCGCTGGCTAACAATAAGATTTGACGGTATGAATCCTTCAATAAATCCATATGTTCCAATCCTGGCGATTGGGGCAATTGGCTTGGGTTTTGCAATTTTTTCAGTGTTAGCTGCCGCTCTTACTGGACCAAAAAGGTATAACCGAGCGAAGTCAGATGCTTATGAGTGCGGAATTCAGCCCTCACCACAAGCAGCTGGTGGTGGAAGATTCCCAATTAAATATTTTTTAACTGCAATGTTATTTATCGTCTTTGATATTGAAATTGTCTTTTTATATCCATGGGCGGTCGCATTTGATCAACTTGGTCTATTTGGATTAGTTGAAATGGGATTATTTATTGCCACCGTATTTGTTGCCTATGCCTATGTATGGCGCCGCGGTGGACTGGAGTGGGATTAAAATGGGTTTAGAAGAAAAATTACCAAGTGGCTTTTTATTAACCACAGTTGAAAAGCTTGCAGGCTATATGCGCAAGAATTCATTATGGCCAGCAACCTTTGGTTTGGCTTGTTGTGCGATAGAGATGATGGCAGCAGGTGCTGGCCGATACGACTTAGCAAGATTTGGAATGGAAGTATTTCGTGCCTCCCCTCGGCAGGCAGATTTAATGATTGTTGCTGGCAGAGTAAGTAACAAAATGGCGCCAGTTGTTCGTCAAGTTTATGATCAAATGGCTGGTCCAAAGTGGAGTATTGCGATGGGTGCTTGCGCTTCATCAGGTGGCATGTTTAATAATTATGCGATCGTGCAAGGTGTTGATCACATAATTCCAGTAGATATTTACTTACCAGGGTGTCCACCAAGGCCTGAGATGTTGATGGATGCAATTCTAAAATTACATGAGCAAATTGGTAATGAAAAATTAGGTGCAAATCGTGAGAAAATAATTAAAGAGGTAGAGGCAGCAGCGCTCGCTGCAAAACCAACTCATCAATTAAAAGGATTGTTGGCATGAGCGAAAAAGGAATGTTTGGAATCCAAGGAAGTGGCGACACTTCTGGGTTTGGTGGCTTGGTAAATACCACTGCAACGATTGGTTCAACAGAACGTCCATTTGGTGGATATTTCGATCAGGTTGCTGATGATTTAGAGCGTGCCTATCCACTCTTTAGTGATGCAATAGAGAAGGTGGTTGTTGATCGAGGCGAACTGACATTATTTGTAAAGCGCGATCGACTATTTGATGTGGCAAAGATTTTGAGAGATCAACTTAGATTTGAAATGTGTATCAGCGTCAGTGGAGTGCATTATCCAAGTGAGATAGGAAGCGAATTACACTCGGTATATTCACTTCTTTCAATAACTAGAAATCAAAGAATTAGATTAGAGGTTTGTGTATCTGAAAAAGATCCTCACCTACCTTCATTAGTTGAGGTATGGGCAGGAACTAACTGGCATGAACGTGAAACATATGACATGTTTGGAATTATTTTTGATAACCATCCAGGTTTAACTCGCATCTTGATGCCAGATGATTGGTCTGGATTCCCACAACGAAAAGATTATCCACTTGGTGGTATTGAGATTGAATATAAGGGTGCAACTATTCCAGCACCATCTGAGCGCAGGAGTTACAAGTGAGTACATTTACCGATCCATACGCATCCTCACAAGAAACCACTGAAGGTCGGGTTTACTCCGTTACTGGTGGTGATTGGGATGCATTAGTCACTGAAATTGGTGCCACGAAGGAAGAGCGTGTGGTTTTAAATATGGGGCCACAACACCCTTCTACTCACGGTGTACTGCGGTTAATTCTTGAATTAGAGGGTGAAACAATCACTGAGACAAGATGTGGCATTGGTTATTTACACACCGGCATTGAAAAAAATACTGAGTTCAGAAACTGGACTCAAGGCGTAACTTTTGTAACCAGAATGGATTATTTGTCACCAATATTTAATGAAACTGCATACTGCCTTGGTGTTGAAAAGCTTCTTGGAATCACTAATGATGTGACTGAAAGAGCTACTGTAATTCGAGTTATGATGATGGAATTCAACCGCATTTCATCCCACATGGTTGCACTAGGAACTGGCGCACTTGAGTTAGGCGCACTCTCACCAATGATCTTTGCATTTAGAGAGCGAGAAAAAGTATTAGATATATTTGAATTACTATCTGGTTTGCGAATGAATATGGCATATATCCGTCCAGGTGGTTTAGCTCAAGATCTACCAGATGATGCCTTAAGCAAGATAAAAGCAACGGTAAAAGATTTAAGACATAGCTTTAAAGATAATGAAAAACTATTGGTTGGCAACTCAATCTTTATGAAGCGCACCCAAGGGATTGGTTACTTAGATTTAGCTGGATGCACAACACTGGGCATAACTGGTCCAGTACTTCGTGCAACTGGTTTAGCTTGGGATTTAAGAAAAGCTCAGCCATATTGTGGCTATGAAAATTACGAGTTTGATATTCCAACCACTGATAGTTGTGATGTTTATGGTCGATTTTTAATCAGAATGCAGGAGTTAGAGCAGTCATTAAGAATTATTGAGCAGTGCGTTTTAAAGCTAGAGAAATTAGAAGGACAGCCAGTTATGGTTGCTGATAAGAAGATCGCTTGGCCATCGCAATTATCAGTGGGTGCAGATGGAATGGGTAATTCACTTAATCACATCAGAGAAATAATGGGTGAATCAATGGAGGCTTTGATTCATCATTTCAAGTTAGTAACTGAAGGATTCAGAGTTCCAGCAGGTCAGGTGTACACCGCAATAGAATCTCCAAGAGGTGAGCTTGGTGCGCACTTAGTTTCTGATGGTGGTACTCGCCCTTATCGTGTTCACTTCCGTGATCCATCCTTTAATAATTTGCAATCCACTGCAGCGATGTGTGAGGGCGGACAAATTTCAGATGTAATTGCAGCGGTTGCTTCAATTGATCCAGTAATGGGTGGGGTTGATCGATAATGGCTTATACATCAGATCAAATTTCAGTTATGGATTCGATAATTGCAAGATATCCACGTAAACGATCTGCAATTATGCCGTTGCTTCATTACACACAATCAATTGATGGGTATATAACCAATGACGCAATTGAATTAATTGGTAAAAAACTAGATCTGGCAACCGCTGAAGTAAATGCAGTTTCATCGTTTTATACTCAGTATAAAACTAAGCCAGTTGGTGAATACCATGTTGGTATCTGTACCAATACCTTATGCGCAGTAATGGGTGGGGATTTAATATTTGATTCAGTAAAAGAACATCTTGGAATTGAAAATGATGGTGTAACTAGCGATGGTAAAGTTTCAGTAGAACATATTGAGTGCAACGCAGCATGTGATTACGCACCGGTTGTAATGGTCAATTGGGAGTTTTATGACAATCAAACTGTGCAATCAGTTAAAGATTTAGTTGATAGTGCCAGAGCTGGCAATCCACCTGCGCCAACTAGAGGTCCAAAAACTTTAAGAACATGGAAACAAAACTCTGCCGTCTTGGCAGGAATTTCAGATGGACTTGCGAATGAAGGAGTGCAAGCAGGGGATGCAACACTGCTTGGTTTAAAGAAAGCAAAGGGTGGAGCATGAGTAAATTAACTCCAGTTCTTTCCGCACATTGGGATGAACCAGACTCTTTTACTATCGCCGGATATAAACGTCATGGTGGTTATAGCGCGGTTACCAAAGCTTTGGAAATGAAGCCTGATGAAATAATTCAGTTAGTAAAAGATTCGGGATTACGCGGCCGTGGTGGTGCTGGTTTTCCAACTGGTAATAAATGGGGTTTTATTCCACAAGGAGATAATAAAGAACATTACTTTGTAGTCAACGCAGATGAGTCAGAGCCAGGCACTTGTAAAGATACGCCATTATTAATGGCAAATCCGCATGTATTAATTGAGGGCGTAATTATTGGTTCATATGCAATCAGAGCAAACTACGCATTCATTTACATCAGAGGTGAAGTCACTCATGTAGTGCGCAGGGTTCAGCAAGCAATAGAGGATGCCTATGCAGCTGGTTTGTTGGGCAAAAATATCTTAGGAAAAGGATTTGATTTAGAATTGGTATTACATGTTGGCGCCGGTGCATATATATGCGGTGAAGAGACTGCCTTACTTGATTCATTAGAAGGATTTCGTGGTCAACCTCGACTACGTCCGCCATTTCCTGCGATTGCAGGTTTATATGCAAAACCAACAGTGGTAAATAATGTTGAATCAGTTGCTTCAGTGCCAGCAATTATCAACAATGGCGTTTCTTGGTTTACTGGCTTAGGTACTGAAAAAAGCAAGGGCTTTACGCTTTACTCCTTGTCAGGACATGTAAATCACCCAGGACAATTTGAAGCACCCCTTGGGATAACTTTGCGTGAGTTACTTGAAATAGCTGGTGGTGTAAGAGATGGGCATAAATTAAAGTTCTGGACACCAGGTGGATCATCAACTCCAATATTCACTGATGCTCATTTAGATACACCACTTGATTACGAGGGTGTAGCAGCTGCCGGCTCACTGCTTGGCACTAAAGCTTTACAGATCTTTGATGAGACAACGTGCGTAGTTCGAGCAGTGTTGCGCTGGACTGAGTTTTATAAACATGAATCATGTGGAAAGTGCACACCATGCCGAGAAGGAACTTGGTGGATGGTGCAGGTGTTAAGAGATTTAGATGCAGGTAAGGGAAGTGAAGCAGATTTAGATAAGTTGTTAGATCTATGTGACAACATCATGGGCAGATCATTTTGTGCATTGGCAGATGGTGCAGCAAGCCCAATCATTTCCTCACTTAAATATTTCCGCCAAGAGTATCTAGATCACCTATCAGCTGGTGAGTGTCCATTTGATCCAATGGCTGCCACATTGTTTGAAACCACAGGTGTCAAATGAGTATTCAAGAGTTAAGCACTGAGCAAGAGGTAGAGATGATCACCTGTGTGATCGATGGCTTTGAAGTAACAGTTCCAAAGGGAACTTTAGTTATAAGGGCTGCAGAAAAACTTGGGATTCAAATTCCAAGATTTTGTGATCACCCACTACTTGAACCAGCTGGTGCTTGTCGGCAATGTTTAGTTGAAATTGAAATAAATGGCAGAGCGTTTCCAAAACCACAAGCTTCTTGCACAATCCCAGTTGAAAAAGGAATGGTAGTTAAGACTCAACTTACCTCACCAGTTGCTGACAAAGCTCAAAAAGGTGTCATGGAGTTATTGCTTATTAATCACCCACTTGATTGCCCAGTTTGCGATAAGGGTGGTGAGTGCCCACTACAAAATCAGGCAATGTCTAATGGTCGGTCAGAATCTAGATTTGAAGGTGAGAAGAGAGTCTTTGAAAAACCAGTAGCAATTTCATCACAGGTTTTATTAGATAGGGAGCGGTGTGTACTTTGCGCTCGCTGCACTAGATTTTCTGAGCAAATTGCTGGTGATCCTTTTATTACCTTAAACGAGCGAGGCGCTCTGCAACAAGTTGGAATCTATGAAGATGAACCCTTTGATTCTTATTACTCTGGCAATACAGTGCAAATATGTCCGGTTGGCGCATTAACAGGAACTTCATATCGATTCCGTGCTAGACCATTTGATTTAATTTCAACAAACTCTGCGTGTGAACACTGCGCATCGGGATGCGCTATGCGCACTGATGTAAGACGAGGCAAAACGCTGCGCCGATTAGCTGGTGAGGATTCGGAGGTTAACGAAGAGTGGAATTGCGATAAAGGCCGCTGGGCATTTAAGTATGAGGTAGCAAAAAATAGAATTACTAAACCATTAATGAGAGATGAAAATGGTCAACTGCAAGAGGCATCATGGCAAGAAGCGTTGGCAGCAGCAGCGTCAGGATTAAAAAATGCAAAAGTTGGAGTATTAGTTGGTGGCCGAGCAACAGTTGAAGATGCCTATGGTTACAGTAAATTTGCCCGAGTTGCACTAAGTACTAACAACATTGATTTTCGTGCTCGCACTCACAGCAGAGAAGAGTTAGATTTCCTGGCATCTACTCCAACTACTGCTACCTACAAAGATATAGATAAAGCAGATCATGTAGTTTTAATTAACTTTGAACCAGAGGATGAATCACCAATCGTCTTCTTGAGAATTTATAAGCAGTTTAAGAAGCGGGCAATAAAAGTAAGTAGCATCGCATCATTTACCAGCAGGGGCACTGAAAAATTAAGTGCAAAGTTAATTAAAACTGCAGCGGGTGCTGAGGTTTCAGCGATCAACTCAATTACCGGCCTAAGTGACAAATCAGTAGTTTTAGTTGGTGAGCGAGCTGTGGAAACCCCAGGTGCTTTATCGGCAGTCGCAAAATTAATTAATACCAGCGGAGCAAAATTAGGATGGGTACCACGCAGAGCAGGTGAGGTAGGTGCATTAGCTGCTGGCGCTGTGCCAGATTTATTACCAGGCAATAGACCTATAGATAATGCATCCGCCAGAGTGGACATTGCAACAGTTTGGGGTAGTGATTCCTTACCTACTACAACTGGAATGAACACCCTTGAAATGATTAATTCAGATCTAGAAGCAATAGTTATTGGTGGTGTTGATCCAATGGATATCTCACCTGATGCAAAGGTGAAGCTAGCCAAGAAATTTATTGTCTCTTTTGAAATTCGCCAGAGTGATATCACTGAAATTGCTCAAGTTGTATTTCCGGTTGCAACAGTTGTTGAGAAAAGTGGCTCATTTATGGATTGGCAAGGAAAAGTCCGCAAGTTTGAAGCCGCGGTAGAGCAGAGATTAAATCGAAGCGATGTGCGAATTCTTTCAATGCTTGCTGAAGAAATTGGTAGACCAATTAATTTGCCGACAGTTAAGGCTGCTAGAAATGAGTTTGAATCTATCGGAAATTGGGATGGTCAATTGGTTGCAATGAAGCCAGCTGCTCAACTTGAGGTGAAATCAGTAAAGGCTGATGAAGCAATCTTGTCCTCATGGCGTAATTTGCTTGATAAAGGATCACTACAAGATGGTGAGGAAAATCTTGCAGGTACCGCCCGCCAATCTGTTGCCGTGATTAGCCAAACTCGGGCAAGTTCACTTAATGTTAAAGAAAATGATTTGGTGAGAGTTTCAAATAATTACGGCGCAGTAACTTTGCCATGTGTAATTGAAGATATTGAAGATTCATCAGTACATCTACCAAGAAATTCTCTCGGTAGTCAGTTATTTAGAAACCTTGGTGTGGTTAGTAATTCAATTGTGAAGGTATCTAAAGCATGAGTAATGCAGAATTAATTGGCCAAGATCCAGGTTGGATTATTGCGCTAAAGGGGTTAATTGTTTTTGCCGCATGTGTTTTTCTAACCATCATGTCAGTTTGGGGTGAGAGGCGCATAGTTGCCAGAATGCAACAGCGAAGTGGTCCTAACCGCGTTGGAAAGTTTGGTCTACTACAAGCTTTAGTTGATGGCGTGAAGTTGGCATTAAAAGAGGATTTGATTCCAAAAGCTGCTGATCGAATCGTATTTGTTTTAGCACCAATAATTAGCACTACCGCATGCTTTATGGCTTTTGCTGTAATACCAATGACTGGACCTGTTAATTTCTTTGGAGAGCAAACAGCGATGCAATTAACTGATCTTTCAGTTGGCGTGCTATATGTATTAGCAATTGCATCAGTTGGGGTTTATGGAATTGTGTTAGCTGGCTGGTCCTCTGGCTCGACATATCCGCTGCTTGGTGGACTTCGCTCATCAGCGCAGGTGATTTCATACGAAGTGGCAATGGGTTTGTCTTTAGTAGCAGTATTTATCTATGCAGGTTCGATGTCTACATCTGAGATTGTCGCAGCACAAGATCAGTGGTGGTATGCAGTAGTGCTCTTTCCATCATTTATTATTTATACAATTTCAATGGTTGGCGAGACTAATCGTGCACCTTTTGATTTAGCAGAAGCAGAAGGTGAACTAGTGGGTGGATTCCACACCGAGTACTCCTCACTGAAGTTTGCTTTGTTTTTCCTATCTGAATATGTAAATATGATTGCAGTATCTGCTCTGGCTACAACATTATTTCTAGGTGGTTATCGCGCACTTCCTGGCCTTGGCTTTACTGAGCAGTGGCTAGGTGGCTGGTTCACATTATTCTGGTTCTTAATAAAAGTTTTAGCATTTTTCTTTATTTTCGTTTGGCTAAGAGGAACTTTGCCACGGCTTCGCTACGACCAATTTATGAAGTTTGGTTGGAAGGTATTAATCCCATTCTCATTAGCTTGGATTATGGTAGTTGCTACATTAAGAGTCTTATCACAACAGAATGCTCCTCGATTATTAATTTTCGCCTTTGTCTTTGCAGTAGCTCTTGTGTATTTAGCAGTGACATCATTAGTTGATCGCAAGCAAACTCAGATTAAAAAAGCTGCAAAAGTGGTAGATAGTAGTGATCCAGGATTCCCAGTCCCAGCAATACCAACCTCAAGAGTGGAGCAATTAAATGGCTGATGAATTACTGCCACGGCACGAAGAGTTTGGCCTAGCTAAATCTGATCAAGATAAAGCACCAATAACAAATCAGGAGAGTGCAAGCTTTCCTAAACAACTTCTTGGTTTCTGGGTGACCTTTAGAACGATGTTTAAGAAAGTTAACACTGTGCAGTATCCAGAGGAGAAAGAACCGACTGCTGAAAGATTTCATGGGCGTCATCAATTAAATCGCCATCCAGATGGATTAGAAAAGTGTATTGGTTGTGAACTATGCGCTTGGGCATGTCCGGCAGATGCTATCTATGTAGAAGGTGCTGATAATAAAGAGGGTGAGCAGTATTCCCCTGGTGAGCGCTACGGCAAGGTTTATCAAATAAATTATCTTCGCTGCATATTTTGCGGATTATGTATTGAGGCTTGTCCAACTAGAGCGCTCACAATGACTAATGAGTATGAACTTGCAGACAATACCCGGGCCAAATTAATCTTTGAAAAAGATGATTTGTTAGGACCACTTCGTGCGGGCATGGTGCCACCGCCTCATCCAATGTATCCAAATACTGATGATGAAAATTATTACCGCGGTGAGGTAACTGAATCACATCCATCACAAGGGGTTGCAAAAAGTGATTAACCTAGCTTTGGATGTTGGCACAACTGCAACACCAGAGTCATATCTATTTTATTTTTTAGCGCCACTTTCAATTTTGGCATCCCTTGGAATGCTATTAGTTAAAAAAGCAGTGCACTCAGCATTACTGCTTGCGTGGGTGATGATTTCATTAGCAATTTTTTATATTGCTCAAGACGCACTTTTTCTAGGGATAGTACAGATAGTTGTTTATACCGGCGCAGTAATGATGTTATTCCTATTTATCTTAATGTTAGTCGGCGTAGATACCTCTGATTCATTGGAAGAAAATATTCCTGGCCTTAGGCCACTAGCAATTGTGGCAGCAGTAGGTTTTGGTGGATTACTAGTCACTTTGATTGCCCGGGCAACTTTTGGCAGACCAATATATGGATTAAGCACAGTGAATGCTGAAGGAAATGCATTTGGCATTGCAGAGCAACTATTTACTCGATATGTATTTGCATTCGAGGTTGTTTCAGCGCTATTGATCACAGCAGCAATTGGCGCAATGGTTTTAGGGCATAGTCAAAAAACAAGATCTCAGTTTGTACAACGTGATCTTTCGATCGCTAGATTTAGAAAAGGTGAGTTAAAAGATGCCACCGGCCTACCAAGTTCTGGTGTCTACGCACTACATAACGCAGTAGATGTACCAGCACTTTTGCCAACTGGAAAAGCTGCACCAACCTCAATATCTAAAGTTCTACAAGCCCGTGGTGACATGATTGAAAGTGCTAATTTCCAAATGCAAGAGGAAGAGGAGGAAAAGTAATGGCAATTGCTAATTACCTTTATCTTTCTGCCATCCTTTTTACAATTGGAGCAATTGGTGTTGTGGTTCGCCGAAATTCAATAGTTGTCTTTATGTGTATTGAATTAATGCTAAATGCAGCCAACCTTGCCTTTGTAACCTTTGCCAGAATAAATAGCAATCTAGAGGGACAAGTAGTTGCCTTCTTTACTATGGTGGTTGCAGCTTGTGAGGTGGTAGTTGGACTGGCAATTATCGTGACTATATATCGATCTCGCCGCTCAGCATCAGTTGATGATGCAAGTTTGTTGAAGCGATAATGTTGCAAACTTCAACAAATTTAGCTTGGCTAATAGCACTTCCACTATTTAGTTCTGCAATTTTGTTGCTAATTGGCAAACGTGCAAACTCTTGGGGCCATGTAATGGCCTGCATAGTTTCTGCCTCAACATTTACAATCGGCATAGTTGAGTTTTTTGCGATGCAATCAAGGTCTGCAGAAAATCGCGCAGTTACACAAAAACTTTTTACTTGGATCTCAGTTGGCTCACTTAATGTTGATGCCTCACTCCTTTTAGACCAATTATCTATTTGTTTTGTCCTATTAATTACTGGCGTTGGAACCCTGATTCATATTTATTCAATTGCCTATATGTCACATGATTTAGATCGGCGCAGATTTTTTGCGTATTTAAATCTATTTATTGCTGCGATGCTTCTATTGGTTCTAGGAGATTCATATTTAAATCTTTATGTGGGTTGGGAAGGTGTTGGCCTAGCTTCCTACTTGTTAATCGGGTTCTGGAATAAAAAGCCTGCTTATGCAACAGCTGCTAAAAAAGCATTTGTTGCTAATCGAGTTGGCGATGTTGGTCTATCTCTTGCAATCATGATTGCCTTTGCGACCTTTGGTGATGTCTCATTCTCAGGCATAAAAGAGCAGACAGAGTTAGCTTCAACAACTCAACTGACTGCAATAGGTTTGATGTTGTTACTAGCTGCTTGCGGTAAGTCAGCGCAATTCCCACTGCAATCTTGGCTTGGAGATGCAATGGCTGGTCCAACACCAGTATCAGCACTGATCCATGCGGCAACTATGGTGACTGCTGGAGTTTATTTAATTACTAGATCTAATTTTATTTTTGATGCAGCTCCAACCGCGCAACTTATGGTGATCATAGTTGGTGGTATTACTTTGTTGTTTGGGGCAATCATTGGAACTGCAAAAGATGATATTAAAAAAGCGCTGGCTGCATCAACAATGTCACAGATCGGATACATGATCTTGGCAACTGGTCTTGGTCCAATTGGATACGCCTTTGCAATTATGCATTTATTAACCCATGGATTCTTTAAAGCAAGTATGTTTTTGGGTGCTGGTTCGGTAATGCACGGCATGAAAGATGAAGTAAATATGCGAAGGTATGGCGGAATTGGAAAGTTTATGCCGATCACTGCCTTAACTTTTGGTCTTGGTTACTTAGCAATCATTGGCGTGCCACCATTTGCTGGCTTTTACTCTAAAGATAAAATCATTGAGACAGCATTTAATGCTGGTGGTAGCAAAGGTTTGCTACTAGGTATTCTCACATTACTTGGCGCCATGATTACAGCTTTCTACATGACAAGAGTTGTGCTACTCACCTTTTTTGGCAATGAGCGGTGGGGTCATAAGGATGAGCCTGCGGAAAGCCCAGCGCTTATGTTGATTCCAATTGGCCTGCTCTCAGTTGGATCAGTTGTATCTGGATTTTTCTTAGCACGCGGTGAAGCACTAGTGCATTGGTTAGAGCCGGTGGTAAATCCTCTTAAGGAACATCACTCAGAGGAGTTCTTGTCACCAATTATTGTTTCTCTACTGACAATAACAGCAGTAATAATTGGTATATCAATAGCAGTTAATAAATATCGTAGTGCGCAAGCAGATTTAGCGCCAGAAAAGGTTTCCATACTCACCACTGCAGCAAGAAAAGATCTCTACCAAGATAGCCTTAATGAAGCAGCATTTATGCGCCCTGGTCAATCATTGGTAGGAAGATTGCTAAAGATTGATTATCTAGTTATTGATGGTTTAGTAAGGGCTGTAGGAAGTATTTCATTAACAGCTGCTAATAAACTTAGAACTCTGCAAACTGGTTACGTCAGAAGTTACGCACTTATGATGGTAATCGGAGCTCTTGCACTGATAGCAGTAATTTGGTCGGTGAGTGCATGAGTTTATTGACAGTAATAGGAGTATTGCCATTAATTGGTGCGATAATTTTGGCGGTTGTACCGAGTAAAAGTAGTGAATTAATTAAAAGGTTTGCACTTGGAGTAACGCTAATTGTTGCTGTGCTTTCAATCTTACTTGCTATAGGTTTTAATAAAGCTGATACCAAAATGCAGTATGTGCAGAGTAACTCTTGGATCTCATCATTTAATATTAATTACGCAGTGGGCATAGATGGAATCTCATTGGTTTTAATCTTATTAGCCACAATTTTACTACCCATAGTTGTACTTGCCATCTGGAATGAATCAGATGCTGGCCGTTGGGGAGTAAAAAGTTTTTATGTATTAATTCTTGCCCTAGAAACACTGATGATTGGTGTTTTTGCTGCAACAGATTTGTTTTTGTTTTATGTTTTCTTTGAAGCCATGTTGATTCCTATTTACTTCCTAATCGGTGGCTACGGGAGCGGCAATCGATCTGCAGCAGCAATCAAGTTCCTTCTTTATAGCTTATTTGGTGGATTATTGATGCTGGCTTCAATAATTGGTATTTATGTTATTTCTGGAAATCAAATTGGTGCAACCTTTGATTTAGCCCAACTTACAACATTAGAAATTGATAATCAAACTGAAAACTTCCTTTTCCTTGGCTTTTTCATCGCCTTTGCAATCAAAGCACCATTGTGGCCATTTCATACTTGGTTACCCGATGCTGCAAAATCTGCCACCCCAGGAACCTCAGTTTTACTCCTTGGAGTTTTAGACAAGGTTGGTACCTATGGAATGATTCGGTTTTGTATTGAATTATTTCCAGATGCCAGTAAAACATTTACTCCTGCAATAATTACCCTAGCTGTTATATCGATAATTTATGGTGCATTTATGGCAATTGGCCAGTCAGATATAAAGGGTTTAATTGCCTTCACATCCATCTCTCACTTCGGATTCATCACAATGGGTATTTTTGCCATGACATCACAAGGAATGTCTGGTGCAAATCTTTATATGGTTAATCATGGCTTTTCAACTGCAGCACTCTTTTTAATTGCCGGCTGGATGATGGCAAGACGAGGCTCTTCAACAATTTCTGATTTTGGTGGTTTACAAAGAGTCACTCCAGTTATGGCCTGGACATTTTTTATTGCTGGACTCTCTGGCTTAGCTCTACCTGGGTTATCTAGCTTTGTTAGTGAGTTTTTAGTTCTTGTTGGCACATACACTCGGTATCCAGTGGCTGCAGTCATTGGCACCTTAGGAATTGTGCTTGCGGCTTTATATATCTTGATTCCAGTTCAAAAGGCGCTGCATGGCCCAACCACATCAGGAAATGAGAATCTTAAGGATTTAAATATCAGAGAAAAAATTGCTATCGCACCAGTTATTTTAGTAATTGTAATAATGGGCTTTTACCCAAAACCAGTTTTAGATCTAATAAACCCGACATCGGCGCAAGTAGTTACCAATGCTGGCTTTACTGATCCAATTGCGCAGGTGAGCAAATAATGTTAACTGCGCCATCACTTTCCTACTCATTACTTGCACCCATGTTGATCGTTTTTGGTGGCGCAGTTGCTGGGGTGCTAGTTGAGGCTTTTTTAGCAAAAACTCATAGAGCAGCGGTTCAATTAACAATAAGTGCTGGCGCATTACTGCTAGCACTGCAACAACTTTGGCGAATAAGAGATCTAAGCTCTACCACCGCAGCAGTCAACTCGGTAGCTATTGATAAAGCTGGTATTTTCTTGCAAGCAACAGTGGTCTTACTTGCACTTGTTGCGGTATTACTAATTGCAGATCAAGATAACTTTGTTCCTCAAGCCTCTGCGGTGCCAGGGTCAAGTGAAGAGATCAACGCGCTGCAACAAAAGAGCCAGCAAACTGAGATCTTCCCACTGTTCTTGTTTGCAGTAGGTGGCATGATGCTATTTCCAGTTGCCACTGATTTAATTACATTATTTGTAGCACTCGAAGTTTTCTCACTCCCACTTTACTTATTGGCTGGATTAAGCCGGCGCAAGCGCTTACTTTCACAAGAAGCAGCCCTTAAATACTTCTTATTAGGTGCGTATGCGTCAGCGTTTTTCTTATTTGGTGCAGCTTTTCTCTATGGATATGCCGGAACTATTTCACTATCTGGTATCAGCGCAGCATTTGGTACTGCCAATGAGGTATTTTTGCTGATTGGAATTGTTTTCATCTCAGTTGGCTTACTATTTAAAATCAGCGCTGTTCCATTTCACTCCTGGACCCCAGATGTTTATCAAGGTGCACCAACACCAATTACTGCATTTATGGCCGCTTGCACCAAGGTGGCAGCCTTTGGTGCGATATTAAGAATCTTCTATGTTGGATTTGCGCAGTCACAAACCCTTTGGCAACCAATAATTACTGTCATTGCAATCTTGACCATGATATTTGGCTCAATTGTTGCAATCACACAGCGTGACATCAAACGAATGCTTGCCTACTCATCTATTGCTCACGCCGGATTTTTACTTTCAGGAGTTGTGGCATTAAATAAGGATGGCTTATCCGCTTCACTCTTTTATCTATTTGCATATGGTTTCACCACGCTCGCAGCCTTTGGCATCATCGGATTAGTCAAGGACTCAGCTGGTGAGGTCACTGATCTAAATCGCTGGATTGGTTTAGGGAAAAAGTCACCGTTGGTAGCAGGGGTATTCGCCTTCTTGCTTCTTAGTTTTGCTGGAATTCCACTCACCTCTGGCTTTATTGCAAAGTTTGCTATTTTTTCAGCAGCGTATAAATCTGGAAATATTGCACTGGTAGTAGTTGGCGTATTAGCAAGTGCTATTGCAGCGTTCTTCTATATCCGAGTAATCATTATGATTTTCTTTACCGATCCAATAAATGATTCTGTGTCAGTTATTATCCCATCCGTTAAGAGCAGGATCTCTATCACCATAGCCACACTGATTTCAATCATTTTAGGTTTAGCACCATCACTGCTTCTTAATGGCGCAGATAACTTTGCTAACTTTTTAAAATAAATGAATAAGATCGGAATTCCTAATTTAGATCCATCCCTTGAGGCCTCTTTGATTGCTGATATGAAAAAAGTTGAGGAGTTAATGCGCGAGCACATCAAAGGGGATTATCCATTAGTGGTTGAAACTTCAAGGCACTTAGTTGAAGCAGGGGGCAAACGACTTAGGCCACTTTTAACCCTACTAGCTGCGCAATTTGGTGATCCAACAAATTATGACATTATTAAAGCAGCTGTTTGTTGTGAACTTACCCATCTTGCAACTTTATATCACGATGATGTGATGGATGATGCAGTTTTAAGACGGGGAGTAATCAGTGCCAATAAGAAATGGAACAACGCAGTTGCTATTTTGACTGGTGATTACCTTTTCTCCAAGGTCTCAGATATGTTGGCAGATATCGGACCAGATGCAGTGAAGCTGCAAGCAAAAACATTTGAGCGCTTAGTAATTGGTCAAATTAAAGAGACGCAGGGCAAAAGTGATGGACTCTCACAAATAGATCACTATATGAAGGTGGTAGCGGATAAAACTGGCTCACTTATTGCAACAAGTGCCAGATTTGGTGCCTTGTTATCGGGTGCGTCACCGCAAGTTGTTGAGTGCTTAACTAAGTTTGGTGAAAAAGTTGGAATCGCATTTCAAGTTGCTGATGATCTACTAGATGTTGCAAGTGATGAGACAGCATCTGGTAAAACACCAGGAACTGATTTAAAGGAGGGCATTCCCACTTTAGTTACCTTATCTGTGATTGCAGAGAATGATCCTGCTGATAAGGAATTAATTAGTAGATTAACTAAACCAATTAGTGATGAGGATCTATCTCAGGTTATCCAAGAGCTTCGCACTCATAAGGTGATGGAAAAGGTAAAGGCATATTTAGGGAAAATTGCTACCGAAGCAAACGATGTACTTATTGATCTACCAGAATGCACCGCTAAAGATGCACTTAAAAATCTAACCTTTGCTTTGGTTAGTCGCTCTACCTGATTTATACATATTAATACCTAATACGATAAGTGCGATCCAAATAAATATAAACCCAAATATCTTTGTAAATGTCAATGGCTCGTCAAAGAGAACAAAGCCGACTAGGAACATGATTGTTGGGTTTATATAGCCAAGTAATCCAGTAATAGTCAACGGCAGGCTAGTAGCAGCGGAGTT
>SXGQ01302083.1_pt1 | contig 24787 bp, 32 predicted proteins | sample 3178371 | NCBI WGS metagenome assembly SXGQ01 (sample SAMN11356859, study PRJNA531348) | freshwater metagenome | isolation source: freshwater sample F1-20 | place: China: Fuxian Lake, Yuxi | collected 2017-12-25 | reverse complement strand
GGCGGATATATCATATGATGCGGAAAATAATGTTATTTCAAAAACGGGCAGCAATTATCTGACAGTTAATTATGAAAAAATGATACCGCTACTGATAGAATCAATAAAAGAATTAAATAAAAATATAAATGAGCTGAAGAAGGAGAATGTGGAATTACGCGATTTAATCAAATCTCAATAGACACTTGGTTCTGATTATGTCGTGGTCGGTATAAGCCACGGCTTTGCATTTACATATGTTATTATCAATCATTTTTTTATATATGACATCATAGTTATTGATAGCGTAATTTATAATATTATTATTGAAAATCCAGCGGAAAAAGTTGAGCTGTCCTACGGTTGTTTCTATGTATTCGCTTTTATCTTCGCTAATAAAGAATGTAATGCGATGGTGTCTCCTGAAAGAATCAAAGTTAAACTTGGAATACGATTTTAATTGCGCGCGATAATCGTGATATAAGTTGATTTTTCTAATATTTCCCTTTATATTATCAGGAGGGAAATCTGTATATATATTTTTATTATCATCTATCCAATAATATATATTATTGCTTTTCGCATAATGCGTTACTAACCATTCAATGATTCGTAGAGACAGTTTATGTTTTCCTATAATGATATTCTTCAATATTATTTTATATTCAACGTTTTTATTATAAAAATCTGTAAGAGATTTTAAAAGTAGATTTTGTCCTAAATCACACATTTAAATCTTTATATAGTATATTTCTTATGTGATTTTCCTTATGTACATTTTATAATTATAAGAGAGTAAAAATAATTTAGTATGATATTGAACTGCCGATTTCAAGAACATTTTGGCGTAAATCGGGTTCTATAGTACTTATCATCCAAGGTCCTACGGCATTTTGGGGATTAGGTATTTCCGAGCGTAATTGTAAATTAGCATTTCTTAATGATTGACCAACTGTATTAACACCTACATGATATCCTGCTGTTAAATAGTTCTGATCGCCTATATTACCGCTACCTGAAGGATTTATACGTGCCCATTTACTATCCGCAGCATCTTTTGGTAATAAATCATCTGCTGTTAATCTATCGCGAGGGAAACAAGATTGTGCGGCTTGCTCATTTGCGTCAAACGAAGAATATCCGCCAGTTCCGCCTCCCATATTAGAAACGGGCTGGAAACTAGAATCTCCGTTGGCTGATCCCATAGGGCCTTGTCCCTGCCCTTGCGAAGACATCATCGAAGATTCAGGAGAGGTATTTTGAGTTTGTTGATTGGCTCTCGTAGACCATTGAGGAGAAACTTCATTCGATGTTTGAACGGATGCTAAATCAGCCATTTCTTCTCTTACGACCATTCCTTCACCGATTTTAAATCTTTCGGAAGTAGGTAGAGTAACTGGAGGTGCAGCTGGAGGTGCTGGAGTAAATTTTTCAAAATAGAAAGGTTCGGGGGTTTTTGAATAATTCCCTAAGTTATATTGGTTTTGCGAACTTTGCATCATCGAACCGTTATTATGCGATTGATTACATTTTGAATTGTATGTTAATAATAATAGTAAAGAAAGAAGCAATAAAATTGCTATTGAAAAAGATACAACAACATTTTTATTAGTACCCATATTAATTCTACTTATATATCTATTATTTACATTAGATTATATTTAAAAATATTTTAATTTTATATTTTCTTCTTGATTTAATATTAATGTATTCAATTTATTTAAACAATAATGTACATTAATATTTGTAGATTTTGAACCTGTTTTTAAATCATCTAATAATTCATCAATACTTTTCATAGTATTTCTAATACTATCTATGTTCTTACTAAGAATATCAACTTTATCATTACATTTCTTTTTAATATTATATATTCTATGCTGAAAATTATCTATCAATTCTTCGGTACTCACTATATTATCATCATCGTTTATATTTGAAATATCTATTGATTTAATCATCCATTTATTAGATGTTGTTTCGCTATATATATATAGACCGTAATATTCTATAGTTATATTAATTAAAGATTTCTTAGAAATATTATCATCTATTAGTATTTTTACTATATCTTCAATATCTTCAACGGTCTTATTATTATATAACATTGTCTTTATCTGTTTATCTGTTAATATAATACTCATCGTTTTAGTTTGATTACAAAAAGATTTATTATATAATTCCATAATTTCTTCATTATTAAATTGTCTATTAAACCATTTTATTGAATTATTTTCAATTGAATTCATTATTTCTTTATCAAATAACATGATTTCAGTAATTATATCAGAATTATTAGAAGGAGATATATATATATTTAAAGAATATCCTATATTATTTGCCAATTTATTGATAGATTTTATCTTAATATCTACTATATTTTTAATAGGTGGGTTTTTATACATTGATATAAGTTTTTTGTCCTTCTTAATAGGTTCTAGCAACATTTTATAATATAATAAATTATTATTATTGTTTTTAAATATATGCGGTAAAAATAAAAAAGTTAATTTAACCAATTATATATGGTATTTTATTAATTACATTATCGGGTTTATTCTTTGTAAATATTTTGAGATTTTCAAATTTTAAAATAATTTTATTTAATATTAAATCTTCTATTATATTATCTTTCTTGCCGTCATTAAATTCTATCTCAAGTTCATTTTTAACAAAACCCATTTCAGCATTAATTTGAGTACTAGGTAAATCGGAATATTCCCCCCATCCATAATCTGAATTCATAAAAGCGTAAATTACTCTCATATAATCAAGTAATGCTTTTTTTTTAGATTTTTTCTTAAATTTTGTCGCATATCCAAAATCATATATCATTATATTATACTCGCACGCTTTCAAATAATAACTTGTACTTTTATATACATAATGATAATAACCGACTTCCTTATTCTTTTGATATAAAAAGTTGCCGTAATGCGCGTCATTATGGTAATAATTAGTTAGATTATGGAAAGAAGTTATAGATAAAAAGGTCTGAATAAATATATTATATACTAATTCGTCATTCGCGATAACTTTTCTATCTTTCATAAGCATTTTTAAATCTCCGTGTGCCAACTCATTGATAGAAATTAATCTTTTATTATTAGATACTTGAATTCCTGATTTATTATTATGACATACAAAGGATTTATACATCATAAGAAAATGTTTAGATTTTTTCTGCGAAATAACTCTATCAGTTAAAATTTTCATAATGTTTATTTCTTTATAATTATCTTTAGAAATAGGTGTTATTTTAGATGCCAACAAATTGCCACCTAGAACATTCTTAATAACAGTAAGATATATAACCGCGTTTATACTTTCTGTTCCTATTTTCTTAATTAAAAATAATTTATTAGCAATCGTGTATTTTGTAACATTATCTTCAATATATTTCTTAATACATTCATTTTTTTCAATATTTTTAATGTAATTTATGAGATAATTATAATATTTGACACGATTATTAAGAGAATATTTATCTTTAATAGCATATTTCTTAAAAAATCTTTGAATTTTTTGAACTCTTTTATCTGTTATGTAAAGATTTGAAGATTTTTTTAAGTTAGGTTTTTTCGATATTTTATCAATTATAGTTTTACTTTCTTTTGATAAGGATTTATAAATCTGATTTTTTATGCTTATATTAGATACACTTTTAGATTTTAAAGGAGTTTTAGTTCCTGGAGAATAATTTGTATCAATTAATTTTTTAATTTTTACATAATCGATTGAACCTTTTCTTGGCATACACCATTTTGTTTTACCTTCATTATATTTTTTTAATGCTTCAATATATTTCATTTTCTATAATACAATGACATTTAAATAATAAGTTTAAAATAATTATCTTAATTTCTTTTATGAAAATAAAGAATGGAAACTGAAATATTTGATAATGATGAATATGAAAATGATGATAATAATAATGAAGATGATTATAAAAATAATATAGTTAATATTATTATTGATTTTATTAAAGATGAATTATTAAAATCTAATATAAGATATGAAATTGTTAAACCTATCTTATTATATATTTTATATTATTTGATACCTTTTGTAATATTAATAATTCTTCTAAATTTTATAACAACTATAATAGCCGTATGTATAGTATTTAAATATTTAATATAAAAATATCCCCATATTATATAATACAATATGAAGGAAGATAATAATATTAAACCTTTAATATCTGCCATATTAAATCTTTCGCTAAAATTGTCAAAATGCCAAAATGCTAAGACTCCTAAGACTCCTAAGACTCCTAAGACTCCTAAGACTCCTAAGACGACCAAGACGCATAAGACGACCAAGACGCCTCTAATAGAAAATTTTAAAATCGCGAAAGGTGGAGGAAGAGCCGAGTTTTTTGAATAAAATTAATTATATATCATGCCTTTATTTTTGTTATTGTAAATAATAGACATTGAATATAATTTAATATAATTATCTTCATCCTTAATATTATTGATAATATACCACCCTCTTTTATAACAATCTCCTATTGTTTCACAAGGTTCTTTATTTACTATATAAATACTTCCATTATTAAAAATTGTTATATTATCGCCACAATTATAGTTCATTATTAAATATACATGAGTGCGAGATTTTATATCATTTTTTAATAATATAATTAAATAATGGATGAAGAATTAATAGAAGAATTTAAAGAATTATTCTCGTTTGATGAAGAAAAGAAAAACTCTATATTAAACAAAATTATAAATAATAATATTATTAAAGGAGATAAAATTGATATATCTGAAGATGTATACAAAGATACTAATGTAGATAAATGGGCATATGATTTACCGTCATTACAAGGTAGTAAAATTTTAATAGATAAATTGATTAAACATCCTATAAATGATAGAGAATTATTAGAAAAAAGACAAAAATCTATAATAAATTATGATATAGATATTGAAATATTAAAAGAATATGAAGGAGATATTTTGTGGATTTATAAAATATCAGAAGAGATTAACGAAAATAATTCTATTGAAATATTATTCCCTTCAACCTTTATAATAAATTATATAAATTACATTGAAACGCTTTTGGATTTATATCATATGTATAAGATTTTCTTTATTCCTATAACATCAGTTCTTTATCCCATAAGTACTTTTATGGCACCTTATATATATCTAAATAAATATCTAAAAATGAATATTAGTTTTGCTTATTATATAGAAATAATAATACAAATTATAAAAATGATGTGTACTTCTACAGGTAATATTCGTGCGGATTTAATAAAATTCGTTACAATATTTTTTTATGTCGGTATTTATTTGTATAATATGTATCAAACATACGAAATAGCATATTTTTTATATAGTACTAAAGACAAACTTCATACTAAAATGGAGGGTTTGGTAAAATTCGTGAATCATTCGCTAAATATTATGAATAATGTACCTAAAAATATTATTGAACCGTATTTTAATATTAAGGCAACTTATGAAAACATTTCAATAAATAATAGTATGACTTCTATTTATAAAATTTGGAAAGATGACATATTAAAAGAGAATTTATCTTCGCTATTAAAAACAATATACGCAGTCGATGTTATTTATTCTATAAATAATCTAATATTAGAAAAAAATTGGTCTACTGTGTCATATAACAATACAGAGACAAAGTTTTGGGATGCCAAAAATCCTATATTATGCGATGAACAAATATGTAATCCTATAAATTTAAGTAAAAATATTATTGTAACTGGTCCGAATGCTGGAGGAAAAACAACATATGTTAAAACAATATTATCAAATGTAATCTTGGGACAAACAATCGGTATATCATATAGTATTAAATCGCAAATGATTTTATATGATACAATAAATTCATTTATGCGCGTTTCAGACGTTCTTGGTAATCGTTCATATTTTGAAGCAGAAGCCGAATATTGTTTAAATATGATTAAAAAGGCTAACGAAATAAATGCAAATAATAAATCGGGGTTGTTTTTAATGGACGAACCTATGCATTCTACACCGCCCATTGAGGGAATGTCTACGGCTTATGCTGTCATAGAATATTTAAGTAAATTAAACGGTATTACCTTAATTATTACAACACATTTTCATAGATTAATAAAACTTGAAGAAATATATCCATATAAATTTATAAATCTTTCAGTTGATGCTATACCGTATAATAAAAGATATCATTTTCCTTATAAAATAAATAGAGGTCATTCGTATCTGTGTATTGCCATTGAATTATTAGATATTAAAGATTTCCCGAAAGATATTATAGATAATGCGATTAAAATGAAAAACAAAATATGTAATGATATTAATAAATAATGTACGGCTTTTTATTCGATCAAACATATATAAATCTAATTATATTAGGTTTTTTCCTATTTTTAATAATGTTCTTATGGAGAAAAATAACAATAATTGAAGGCAACTACTTCATATTAGAAAAACGCGTTGATATGTTTAAAAAAACTGAACGAGAACATTTAATATCTAAAAATATCGAAAAAGCCGATATAGTTATGAATGAAATATTTAAAGATAGTATTAATAAAAAAGGAGGCTATTGTAATAATCTTAATTACTGTCCGAGTGATGGCAAAACACAAAAACAATCAGTTAATCAATCCGCTTCTATTACAGAACAAGAATCAGATATATCAAAATATATAAATATTATAAATACTCCCGATGTTCCCAATGATATTAAAAATAAAATTGAAATAATTGATGCCGAATATAAAGAACAAGATATTAATCCTATAACATCTGTGGCATCTGTAACATCTGTAGTAGATGAAGATGAAATAGTTGAATTACCTATATCATCTGTTATAAATAAAAATATAGATAGTCCACAAAAATATAATAATATTAATAATGATATTATCGATGTAATTAATACATCAGGAGATAATATAGATAATGATGCGATTTCTATTAGTTCAGATATTACTTTTGGTAGCGAACATGATAAATCTATCACTAAAAAATATAAAAAAATGAGTATAGAAAAACTCCGTGAAGAATGTATAGAAAAATCTTTAAATGCAGAAGGATCAAAAGCAATACTTATAGCGAGAATATTAGATTATAATAAAAAGACTTAAAATAAAAAATATTGTAATTGTATAGATAATAAAATGAATAATACTAAGTTAAGTGAATATCGTACAAAATGTCCTATTAAAATGTCTGATGGTAGAATATTTACTGATTATAGACCTCGTTGTGCCGTTAATGCTGAATTAATGACTGATTTATCAAATAATAGTATGATTAAAAGTAGTTACGAGAGTCGTGTATTTTTACAAAATAATGCCGAAAAAATAATTGAAATGAATAAAATGAATGCTACTAATAATTTAGCACCTTGCGCCCCTTGTTCGCGTCCCATAGATGTATCGGGGACTATGTATCCCGAACGTTATATAGTTAAATGTACTCCTTCAAGTTGTGAAAAAATAGAGATTAATAAACATGGTCTTGGAACAAGTACAAGAGTGCAAATGTAAATAAATAAATCTATATATATAAAATAGAGATAATGATTTTTAATGATGAATATGTATATTTAAATGTTAGTAATCAAAATAGTTCTAAATTATTAATTGAAGGTTATGTTAAAAATCCTTTACAATATAATAAAATGTTAATTTTAGCCCCAAATCCTATAGATAGAATGATTAATTATTCCGGTTCTGGTTTACCTTTTCCCAATGAACATATAGCATTTGAAAATACTAAAAATATGTTTTTAATTAATGGCTCAGGTGTTATAAATACCACATTTAGTTACCCTAATAGTTTTTATTCACGAGATGGTAAAACTAAAATGCTTCCATCCATCTATATTGAATTAACAAGAGGCGATAATATACCATTTCAATTACAATATGAACTAAAAGATTTTAATAATCTTCGTACATTAATTAATAGAGAATCTCGTAAAGGACCGGAATTTTATGGTAATAAAGATGCCATTCTTCCTATAGATACAGCCGAAAATGTTATGTACGCCTATTCAAAAGCAAAATTACAAAATGATATAGGATAAATTATGCGAATATATTCTATATCATTACTATTTTTTATACTAAATTATTTGTAAAATATAATTTGTTCTTATAATAAAACATAAATACATAAAAATTGATTATTATATTTTCATCAATTTAATATACACGTGCGATACATAATCGCTCTGTGAGATTTATTGTGATTGCTACTAGTTCCATCAAAGTAATTCAAAGTAAATATCACAAAGTAATATTGTAAAAATGTCATCAGGCAATATCAAGATTACATACAATATCAACAATATCAAGAACAATATCAATTGGAATATCAAAAACATTATTTTCAAATGGGGAGGGATTATTTTTGGTGGATTTGTCAGGGATTACATCATTTCTGATCATTATTCCCAAATGTACTGTGAAAAAAAGTTTAAATTTAACAAAACATCCTTTTGGAATGAACAGTTTGACCCTGAAACAGTTGCGAGAACTTTACTTCCTAATGATATTGACGTGTGTCTCTATAAAGAAGAAAATGTAAACAAAATGATGGGTGAAATTACCGAATTGTTAAATAACGCGTTTGGAACATCAAATGTTAAATACGCGAGGAAATTTATCTCCTATAAGAATTCTAATTTGAAGGATTATATTGATAATCCTCTTGGAAATTTACATACCTTTGTTTATACTATCACGGTTGGTATGATTCCGTATATTGATAATGGTAGAAAATTCGACATCTCATTTGATATCATTACAACTCAAAATATACATTTGAAACCTCCTTTCCGTAAATTGGATTTTCTCTGCAACGGATTTATAATGACAAGTCACAAAGATATTATGCTGTCAAATCATACGGGAACTGAAATTGATAAATTGAAATTGGTTGAAAGAAAAGAGATTGAGAGCAAAATCATAAAAGACATTATCAACTTCAAAACCAGTTACTGTATGAAGTTCATTACTATTGCCGATAGTAATTTGTACGCTTCTGTAAAATACAATCAACAAGCGTGTAGGAGGATTGAAAAAATGTGTAATAAAAAGTATGCATGGAAAATCGAAAATATGCCAATTATTATTGAGCAGCCAAAAAAACAAATATGTGTTTCTAAAACTTGCTGTATTTGTCAGGATTTTATTAGAAAGAAGGAAAAGTCGGTGTCGTTGCCAATACTCGATTCTAGTAATAAATTGATCAATGGACCACCAATGCATACTGATTGCTTCTTTAAATATATGAATTCGCAAATACAAGATAAAACGAATGACATTAACAATAATTCGTTCGAGTATGAAAATAATACATATGATGATTGTAAAATATTTCTTAGATGTCCTATGAGAAACAAGATTAACTTTGATGTTCAAAATATTTCTAATATCATCGACGGGTATCTAAAGAACTAAAAAAATATATGTGTGTTATGTATTATGTATTATGTGTTATGTATTTTTTTTATTAGTAAATAATATACTTGAGAAGCAACCAATGGTATAACTTACTATTGATATTAATATTATTATGATTACGTGAGAAATTTTAGAAGTATTAAATATATCACATCTCTCGGTTAAATAAAGAAATACTTCAAATATTATTATTTTTATAAACATCCCCATTATTATATCAAAACCGAATAAGAAACCGAGTGCGAAATTAACAATAATATGAGATATTAAATATACATAATTTGCCATTATATTATTATCGCTATTGGGGTAAAAAAATATATCTAGAGTATGAAGTTCAAAAATACATCTGGCAATAGTAAAACCCACTGTTATTGTTATTATAGTAACTAAATATATGTAAAAATATATTGTATTCATTTTCTATATTATTAATAGTTTATTATTTAGTTTATTATTAATATTTTTATGAGAATAATAAAATATTATACTTGTTTTAATAATATTGTTTTTAAACTTATTGTAATAATCTAATATTTCCTTATCAGTTATATTATTTATAGCATCTAAAATATCCTTATTTTTTCTAAATTTTTTATTAAATAATAAAAACCTTTTATAAAATTCGTTATATGAATTGATGTTATAAAATTTTGAATATTCATAATCTGTATTTATTTGCTTTTTAGAATATTGAATATCCTCGCGTGTAATCTTATAATTTTTAAGAATATATATTATTTTTTCTATGACAATTGGTACATTTTTTAAGGCACATTTAGTTACTATATTATAATAAGATTCATTAGAATTTTGAATGCTTATATTATTATATAAATTAATATTATATACTAATCCAGTTTTTTCACGAAGTTCTAAGTAAAATATACCAATTTCAAAATTAAATAAAATATGTTTTAATAACATATGTATCATATGTTCTTTAGATAAATATTCAATATTATCAAATGTATAAATATTAATTATTGTATTTTCATTAACCACTTTATTTTTAATATAAACTATCTTAGATTTGTTATTTTTATAATGAAGTATTGGGTATTTAATAGGTTTTTTATTAGTTTTTTTAATTATTCCAAAATATTTTTTTATATATTTTTTAGTCTCCGCAATTTTATTATTAGGACATGTTATATTTATTACGATATTTTCTGTTAATATTTTCTTTTTAATAAAATCCTTTACTAATTTAATATTGTATTTTTTTACATAATTAATATCACTTTTAAAATCTTCTAAATGCGAATATTTTGGAAATAAATATTTAAATATACCATAATCGAAATCATAGGTTTCTTTTGATATTATATTTCTCAATTCTTGCATAACAGCACCTTTCTCATTTTCTGCTAGTTTTGGATCTATGTAAAAATTATTCAAACTATTTGATAATATATCACTGTAGAAATCAAAATCTTTATAGAAACCTTGTATAAATACAGACATTTCATTATTAGTTACGTAAGCATTTGTATATCCTCCGCGTCTTGTTATTTCATTCGCAATATATTTATAATCATTATATTTTTTTGATGTTATTCTACCTAAAAGATGTTCGTAATAATGTGTTAAATTACCTTCGCCCTTTTTTTCGTGGTAAGAACCTAATAATATTGATATTGATATGTATGTCATCTTTGTTTTTAGAGGTACTATCGACACTTTTATACCATTCTTTAATTTATATTGAACTACATTAACGTCCATTATTAAATATATAATATAAAAAAAATGATATATGTTAAAGATTTAAAGAGTTATTAATCAAAGATGAAGAAGTTAGTAATTGTTGAAAGTTTTACTAAAACTACTACTATTAAAAAATATCTAAATGATAAAAACGTTATTGTTACATATTCTTCAGGGCATATTTACAATTTGCCAAAAGATAAAATTGGATTTGATACGAATACATGGAAACTCGATTATATTAAAACAAATCCTAAAATTATTAAAACTATTAGAGATTTTGTTATTAAAACAGATATTATCTATATAGCAACAGACCCTGATTTAGAAGGAGAAACTATTGCCTATAATATCAAACATAGCATTGCTGATTTAATTAAAAATAAAAAATGTTATCGTATTTCATTTAATGAAATTACTGAAACAGCCGTAAAAAATGCCATTAATAATCCGCGAGAAATTGATTTGAATATAGTAAGTGCCCAAGAAACACGAAGAATCGTTGATAGGATGATTGGATACAAGGTATCACCTATTTTATGGTCTAAATTTGATATAAATTATTTGAGTTCAGGGAGAGTTCAAAATGCAGCTATAATAATGTGTATAAATCAGCGAAATAAAATATTAAATAATGAAATTAAACAGAAGTGGAATATTGAATGTAAATTTATATTTGATAAAAAAGACAAAAAAATTAATATAACTGGTTCATTGTTAGATTATGGAAATATAGATAATATTGAAATTGTTAAGAAAATCTTAGGAATCCTTAAAACAAATACGAAATATTCTGTTAAATATATAATAAATAAACATTCTGTATCTCCACAACCTCCTTATACTACTACATCGCTTCAACAAGATTGTTATAATAAGTATAAATGGAATGCTAAAATTACTATGAAATATGCACAGGATTTGTATGAACAAGGATTCATATCTTATATTCGCACAGATTCTACTAATATTTCAAATGATGCTAAGAATATTATAATAAATTATATTAAAAATACATATGATAATCGCGAAGGTAATAATTCATATTCTAAATATAGAACTTTTAAATCTAAAATCAATAATGCTCAAGAGGCTCATGAAGCCATTAGAATAACAAATCCTAATATTACATCTTGTTATTCAGGAGATAAATCATTATCGTCTAATCATAATAAACTATATGATATGATAAGAAATAGGACATTGGCTTCTTTAATGAGCGATGCTTTATATACTGATATTGAAATTACATTCATATCGTCATTAAAAGAAAATAATGAATATGTATTTTCTGCTACTAAATCCTTTATGATTTTTGAAGGATTTAAAATTATATATGGTGAAAAAACTGAAGATTATGAAAACTATGTAAAAATGCTCGATGATAAATCTTGTTATTCTTATGAATATAAATCAAATGGATTAATTGATAATATTCCGTCATTATACAATGAAGTACAATTAATTAAACAATTGGAGAAAGAAGGGATCGGGAGACCATCGACATATGCCTCAATTATAGATAAATTATTAGAAAAAAAATATATAGAAATTGGTAAAAATCCTCAACATGAATATAATATTGTATGTTTCCTTAAAAAATATAAAGATGAAGAAATTATCATTGAAAATAAAAAGATAAACTTAGGAGGTAGTAGTAAAGACTTATTAATACCTACTGAACTTGGAATAAATGTAATTAAATATATATATGATGTTATGCCTTATCTATGCGATTTAAAATTTACATCGAAGATGGAAAATGATCTTGATGATATTATCAATATGAAAAATGATAAAAAAAAAATATTAGATGATATATATTCTAAAATATCTAAATCTCTTAAAGATATTCAACTAACACCGTGTGTTTCTAAAAGTAAAATAGAATATAAGGATGGATTTATAACAACACGATACGGTCACTGCTATTATAATAAAAATAGTAATACATATACAAATATAGAATCTTATCTAAAATGGAAAAATAAAAAATTTGATGATTTAAATGAAGGAGATTTAGCATTTATATCATCATTGCCAAAAGATGTAAATCATTTAGGAAAACCTTTTAAATTACATTTAGGGCGATATGGTCTATATCTAAAAGATGATAATAATATTAATCATAAAATAGAAAAAAAATTATGGGGTTCTTTTATGTAATAGTTTAATCATATGGAGAAAACCATTTTTTACCATTAACATACCAGTCTTTAATATATTTATCTTCGAAATTAGGATGTACTATATTATTATGATGATCTATATCTACACAATTTGATATGTATTTATTACATTTTTTACATAACCAACAATTATCTTCTTTATTATACATCCCTATTTTTTACTCTTTAATAATTTACTTAGATTTTTATTTAGATTATGTAACTCATATGAAATGTTCGACATTGATGTCGCTATAGTTACCCCATATTCATCTACAAAAAATGTATTAAGCATATTATATAATTTTTCACTTGTCAATATATCCAAATCCTTAATATCTTCTTCATCATCATCATCGTCGTCTTCGTCTTCTTCATCATCGTCGTCTTCATCATCATCATCTTCGTCATCATCGTCTTCATCATCATCGTCTTCTTCATCTTCATCTTCGTCATCTTCGTCTTCTTCATCTTCGTCTACTTCATCATCATCTTCGTCATCTTTGCGGCATTTTTTTAGTTTTTTATTCTCAGAATCTTCGCAACTATTATCAGTATCTTCATCAGTTTCTTCTTTGATTTCGCAACAATCGCTAATATCTTTATTTACGGCAACATTTTCGGAATCATCTGAAATTTTACATTCCTTTATAATCCCTTTTTTTGCTTTCTTCTTTTTTTTATCACTTTTATTCATTTTATTCATGCTGTTGATAAATGACATAAAATCCATATTGTTTATATTTAAACCTTCCATATTGTATAAATAATAATACAATATTATTTCTTATATATATTTATAAAGTTTGTTTTTATTAAGATATAATAGAATATAATGAAAGAAATAATTTATTCAGTAAGTTTATTATTTGGTATACTTATATTATTATTAATTATAATATATTATGATACACTAAAAAATAATATTATAAATGGTAATTACACTTTAATAGAAAAATACGAAGATTGTGATAATGAGAACGATAATGATAATGTTAGTATTAAAGAAAATAATAACAAACTAAATATTATTATGACAAGCGATGATATTAAAGAAGATGATAATTATAAACATATTATATATGAAAATGATATAGTTGATAAATATAAAATATCGAGTTTTTTAAATTCATCATCGTTGAAAATGTTAATATCTTCTTATGAAACGCGCGATAATGTTGAGAAAATACAACATTTTCAATGGATTATGGATACAGATAATGCCAATAATATTAATAAAGATATTGTTGTATCTATAGATAATAAACCTAAAATATATAGATATCCTTTTAATCCGACGGTATATGGTTATAATATCAAAGATATTACTGTAGAAATTAATAATACAAAAGATAATATTATAATTAATGATTTGGCAGTATTTTTTAATTTAAAACTTAATGATATTAAAAGTAATACAGGTATAGGACAATTAATATGTATAAATAACTATGATTATCAAAATATATTCGTAAATATAGTTGAAAATAATAGAAAAATAAATTGTGGTGAAGTTATAAATGTTAATGATAATTATGGATTATTGCAAAATCTTGATGAAATCTATAATAATAATTATATGAATATTAAAAAAACTTATGATATTGTATTAGATATTAATTCTAATAAATATTATATTAAAGATGTTGGTGAAGATATTCTAAAAGAGCCTTCGGTATTATTAGCATTAATAATAAATAAAGATACTATTCATTTTCATATTAATACTAATATGATAGAATTTAAAAGATTAGATGACAAGTTTATTATTATCGATTATCCAATATATATTAATAAAAATAAAGAATGTGATATAACATTATATAGTTCTGCGATGATTATAAATAATAATAATATACACAACGAGTTAGAGAAATATAATCTATATAATAAATATAATTTACATAGTAAAATCAATATATAAGCAATTATATAATTATATATATTAAATATGACAAAATCCGCAATATTAATACTTACACAAAATACTATAGAACGTAAAATATATCTAAAAACATCACTGTATTTTTTATTTAGAAACTTTAATGCCAGATTTAAATATCCTGTTATTATTCTACATGAAGGCGATTATGATATTGATTCTATTAATGAAATAACTACATCTATTAGAAAAGACTGTAGATATTTAATTGATTTTGTTAAAATAGATGATGTGGATTTTCATGTACCAGATTATATAGATATTAATAAAATGAATAAATGTATAGAGGCGACACCTGTGCCTTATTGGAGAAATAAAAACTATAGATTAATGTGTAATTTTTGGATTAATAATTTCATTAAATATTGTGATAAGTATGATTATATAATGCGTATCGACGATGATAGTATTATAGAAGAACCTATAAATACTGATATATTTAAAATGATAGAAGAAAAAGATCATAATTATATGTCAAATCTTATACATGTTGATTGTAGTATATGTAATTATGGGATGAAGGAATTCTTTGAAAAGATAATGCCTGATAAATTAGACAAAATATCAGAGTTATTTATGGAGCATTCATTGGATAGTAATAATCCTCATTTTGCTCTATTTAAAAAATTATATTATGCCTTAAATGATAAGGAATATGAAGGCAATAGCGTAAATATGGCTATGCCCGTAATGTATTATAATAATTTCTTTGTTACTAAAACTTCTATATGGAAAACGCCAGAAATTAAAGAAATTATTAAAAGTATTAATGAAAGCGGTAATATATTTTATTGTCGCTGGGGAGATGCTCCTCTCCAAACAATTATTATGAAACTCTATGATAATAATAAGATGACAAAATTAGATTTCAAATATAGCAAGCGACTACAAAGAGAATCTTTCAAAGATAATGAAGGAATATATCATAGTTATATGCCTGGAAATTATGAAGAAAGTAGTTGCATTAGTAAAAAAAAATAGATTATATAAAAAGATTAAATTGATTATTTGTGTTCCATATTTCTTTATTAATATTATTACAATATTCTTGATTATATAGATGATCGGGATGTATAGTACTTCCATAATTAATATTAGAAAATGTTATAGGATATGTTAATATCCAAGAATTAACAGCAATATATATAACATTATCGGCAGCCGACCATTCACATTCTTTATGTGATAAATCATAGGTCATAGAATCTATAACATATTTATCTAGTAATTTCTTAGCACCTTGTCTAGAAATTAAATAATAACCTGTAGAAGGATAATCATAATCTCTTTTTTTTATTAGTTCATTATATTTTAGAAAATGTTCATTATACATCTTGATAACACTAGGGTGTCCGTTTGTATGTAATTGTAATATATCGATGGGTTCGTCAGAACATTCTTCAGCAATTTTTATATATGTCAATATTTTATCAAAATTTATCTTTTCAATCACCATATCATCTTCTACTATACAAAAATATGGGTCGCCATCTTCGTAGCCCTTTTTAATAGCCTTTAGATGCGAAATAATACAACTTAATTCTTCTTGAGTTGCTTCTATAGATTTTTCATTCCTTCTTATTTGATATTCTTTAATTGTATTTGGTGTTTCTGCTTCTATACGAATATTATCTATGTTTTTCTTATTAAACTGCTCTTCCATATACTTTCTTCTATCATAACATTTCTCTATATTAATCCAATAATGCTTCATATTTATTGTAAATATATGTTTAATATTCTTTATATATTGCGTTATTTATAATAAGTATCTTATTTACATAATTAAAGGATATATTGTAGGCAATTAAAATATTCTAATGTCTCAATAAATATCCTGGTTCTTCTAATATATTTATAATAATTATTAAGATACCACAAATAAGAATTATAAAAATTGATTTATAGAATTATAATAAAACTTAACAATCATTTAGATATTATGATGACTATGAAAAAGGATATAGAAGAATACATAGTAATCGCTGAGTTATTAGCAAAAACAAGTAATAATAATAAAAATGAACATCTGTGTAAATATCAACAGTTTATTAAGGATAATTACTCTAAAATTAGAAAAACGTATCCATTTCTCTCGAATAAAGAGACATATCTATTTTTAGCAGAAGAATGGAATAGCAGCAAGTAATATAATACGTCTTATATATATTAGATATCATCTATGTTATCGTCGTCTGTATTATCAGTATCATACGAATCGCTAATATGAACTTGGTATGTATTATTATCTTTTGAATTATCTTCATTATCATCAACCTTATCATCAAAAATTATATGCGTATCATCGCATTTATCAGATTTATGTGAGTTCTTATAATATTGGTTAATTAATATATCTGATAATTCCTTATTATTAATTAATTGCTGTGTTTGCTCTAAATTACACTTATGAACAATGTCTACTTTATTTGATTGAAAATCCCTTTTAGACACTACAACAATATCTCCTTCTTCAATTAAAACTCGTTTATTAAACTTTCGCATATTTCCACGAATTATTCCAATTACTTCATCGCCGCTATTTGTTATAAGAGATACACGACAATTTCCTAACAATTTTTTAGATAAAGCATATTCTTCACATTCACTATCAATTACATAATTTTTCACTATATTTGTACTTTTTTTCTTATTTCTTATCGTGGTTTGATACATTATTATATATATAAATTAAATATATCTTATATATTTGTAAAAATAAAAAATATATAATATAAACCGTTCGAACACCTATAATATAACAACATACACACCTTTATCTACCCTCTATTCCTCCACTCATTTAATGCCATCTTAATAGATTTAGAATGTGATAATTCAGGGTTTGCTTTTTTGATATTTTTAGATTTGTTATGAATGAACTCTCTTAGTTTTTTATCATTTCTCAATTTGTTAAGAGCAAATCTCATACAATCCGCACGTGTGATATTGGGGTTTTTATTATGAATACTCATAGAATACTTGTTCAAAATCATACGGTCATCATAAGTAGCCATTGAGTATTATCTAGTTGATTTGGTGCTGCGTGTAGTTTCTTGGTTTTGCTGTCTGTTGTAAGAAATTCTCTTCTTGTTGTATAAGGTGTAAATAATATCTTACATGATCAATTTTTACTATTTCTTATATTTTTAATAACAAATCTAAATCAGTAGTAATACTTATAGGCCCTGAAGGAACACAATAATAATCGTCTAAAATTAGCGGGCCTTTTGGTGCTTTTTTATATTTACGATTCATAATATTATTTTATTTGCTATCTATATCATTTTTTCATATTTAATAGAAAATATAAAAAATACTATACGATATCTCTTCGTATATAACTATTATTATTTATAGAGATAACAAATTATGTTCTAGAAGTAGCGTTTTCATATAAAACTCTTGTACTATACGATGAATTATTTATATAATCTATGTTTTCACTTTGGATAGGCAATGTTATTAAACAGTCTTTAATAGAACTAATAAAATTATTATAAATATCTATGTTTTTGTTAAGAGGAAATGATATAGTAGATTCTGTAATATCGCGAATAATATATGTATAAATATTTATATTAGGTGTTCTATTTTTTTCTAATTTTATATATTTTATTTTTGTATAATTTTTATAAGAAAATCCTAATTCTTTTAAGTAATCTATAAACTCCTTTATATCATCACAAGACAATTCGTTATCATTCTTACATAAAAATTCAAGATATGTAAATTTATATTTATAATTAAATTGATTATCTTTAATTATAGTTTCTTGATATACGATAATTATTTTGTGAATATAATTATATCGCCTTCTTATATCCTCAATAATTATATTAGAGGGATTTTTATTTCGCGGTCTTCTCTTGTTATGTTTTATATATTTATTATTTAATTCTAAATAACACCCAACAACAGGATGTTTTGGATGATAAGGAAGTTTTTCTATATTATTAGGTTTTTTTTCAATACACTCTATATTACATAAAATCTTAATCTTGTAATTATAATTTATCATATTATGTATTATGTATTATTTATATTGTTTATATAATAGTATTTTACTTTATATTCATACTGATGAATAATTATTTACAATTATTAAGTACTGATTTGATTTGTACTGTTTTAGATAAAGTCGCAGATTTATATGAAGGAGATATTTCACGTATAGAGAAAAAAATAAATAGAATTCAAAATAAAATAGGGCTGTATCATAATAATAAGCGGTTATACAGAATATGGTTTCGTTTTTATGGATAGTATTTATAGAAGTTGCGAAAATAATACCCAGAAAGCCAAGAAAACCGTTTTATATATCTTTTCAACTATGATAGTGTTATAAATTTCCATATCAGTAGTATCAATATCTCTAAGTTCCATAATAATTTTATAGAATTATTTATTACTCAATATATATAACATATCATTTTTATATATTTTTAAATATATTTACTATACTGTGAGATTTTTACAAATATTTAATAATTCAGTCCTATATTTATATCTACTATTGGGATTTCTACGAATTCTAAGAGTTCTAAAAATTGGCTGTATTCTTTCAAGAGATGTAAAAGTATATATAATAATATCTACGTGCTCGTATCTTATTATAGATTCATCAAAATAATTTATTATTTTTACATATCTTATCTTTGTATTATCAATAGATGAGAAACCAATTTTCTTTAATACTTCAATAAAATCTATGAATTCTTCAGAACTTAAATCACTTTCACTTTCACAATAAAATTCTAATGTTTTTCTTGTAAAATTATTTAATTTTTTATGAATAATTTTAATGCTCTTAATATATGGAAAAATACATAATATATATCCAAGAGTTAAATCAGGAGGACACTGAGAAACCTTTCTTCTATATCGCGTTTTCTTTTTACCAAGCCTTATATTTCTACCATTAAAAGATAAATTAGTTATATGAGTGCAGTCTATTTTTATTATATATTTAACCATTAATTATAATATATTATATTAGCATTTTTTTATATAATATACTAGAACTATAATCAGAATTATTAGATTTTATAAAAATAACTAGAATATTTTGAGTACATAACTTTGTTTTTTTAGAAATTTCTAGAAAACTTTTGAAATATTAGAAAATAAAAAGTTATGTACTCAAAATTTATTTAAGTAATTTTTTATAAATGTTTAGGATTAAAAACTCTAACATTAACTTTATCTATTTAATATGTAAATATTGTATGATAGATACGTTGCGAACGATAACCATAGTATATAAGGGACGAGAGCGACCATAGCAAATATACTTGTATATTCGTAATAATTGCTTTGTACCATAAATTGTATTAAAGTTAATATGGCAAATATTAAACTCATAATGATTATTACCAGACCGTTGAATAGTCCGTTTTCTCCAAAAAACACAGGGATATATAAAAAGTTAAATATTAAAGCCAATGTAGGAATTATCCAATATTGTAAATCCTTATAATATACTACAGAAGCACATTTAGAAATACTATCGGGAATACATTTAGAATCATATAGAGCATAACTGTATATTCCACCAATTAGAAGATATAATATAGGCCATACTATACCAAATACATAATTTGGTGGATTATATTCTGGCTTCTTCAAATTTTTATATTTATCTTCTCCCCATTTTTTACCATATATCCCTCCAATAGTCATGCCAATTATTAAGGGCGTAAATATTATAATAAATCGTATTACAGTAAATAAAATATCAATACTCAAATTATCTTCAAAACATATATTATTACCTAAACAACTTTTAGTTTTTTTCATCGCATCTCTATATTTACAAATATTATTTTACTTTCTCTATAATAATATAGAGTATTACATAATATGCCAAATAAAGAACCCGCTAAACCTAAAACTACTGTTAATAATATGTTAAATACTTTTTTGATAATTAATAAGGCAGTACAAGATTTGCAAAACTGTCTAAATAAAAACTGTAAATATGAAAAAGAAAATATGATGAAAAATGAATATTCTATTCGTGCTATGAATTTATCTCAAGAATTATTAAATAATAAAATATCTATGGAAGAATTCATAAAGAAAGGAAATCAATTGAATAAAAAAATACTCAAATGTAAAGAAAATAAAGCATTAATTAAATGTCAACTTAATAAATGTTATGACGAAACAACACATGGTCTTAATATTTCTATTGACAAACTTCTTGAGTTCTCTCCTAAGGATTCTATGGGTTATAAATTTGCTATCGAATATAATAAAAATATACGTAATAAAAAACTAACAGAAAAAATGATAAAATATATAAATATAAAAATGAAAGCAGTTAATGAGGAAAATCTAAAAATTTTACAAGACATTAAAACAAATAATCAAAAAAAGTAAGTATAGTATATTTTGACTATCAATAATAAAAAAATGACACATATATATTAGTTATTTAACATAAATTAATAATGGATATCTCTAAACATTTTAAGTATTTTTATGATCTTAATGAAGATTTACAAACCCTCATCTTATCTAAAATAAGGAATCCTATTAACAAAGATTTAGAAGCCGATATAATTGATTATAAGGATGTCAAAGAGACTATTATAGCCGAATACGAAAAGATGGGATATGATTACGATATTGATGGAATGTTTTATATATATTATCAAATTGAAAACGATTTAATCAGATTCTTTAATGACGATGTCGCTACTATGGATTTAATAACCGAAAATAATATTAAAAAATTAGAGAGGATTCTATCTATAAAAAATAAAAAAAATGCTATCGATAGTTTAATGAATGCTAAGGATAATTTAAATGTTATTTCGCGTATTAATATTCTTATAGGAGCACTTACACGCAAAGAACGCGAACAATTCCTAAAAATATTCCCATATTCTCCAATATAATTATTATATTCATCTGTAATGATTTATAATATTATCGTGTTGTTATTTTTACTGATGTCTTTTATTAGTTTTTCAAGTTCTTCAATGTCTTCTGTGGTTGCTTCGGTATCCTTGTTATTTGAGAGATACACGATATTATCAAAATATTCCAAGAGAATATAATATGAATAAACGCGATATAATTCTTCTTCATTTTTATCTTTGAATATGTACGCGGTATTTTCAGCGCCATATTCTGAGATTACCCTTGCTATTATCTTGAATATCCCATATTCCTCTACAAAATGACGACATACATTATAATCAAATATATACCATGCGAGCGTATCAATAACATCGTGCTTATTTTTCTCATATATAGAGAATTGTTCGTCTGTTAGTCTATATTTAAACGGTATTACCACACCGTGATTATTGAATATAATAGACGCGACCAATGTATTCATATCGGCGACTGTGGCCTCTGTATTAGTTTTCAAATAGTTTATATAGTAATCGCTTTGTAGGTCAATAAATTCGGGTATCAAATATTCGTCGTTTAGCATTTTAATAAAGCAGGTATCCATTAGTAAATGATAATAAAATATATAAAATAAATAATCAATTTTTATATTATTTTTATATTCCAGCATATAGTATAAAAACTATAAACTGGATATGTCTAAGACTTGCTAAATGTGTAAAAACAACAGGTTTGAATGATATAAAAAATTGACTATAATAATCCATAATACATATATTATGAACAATCAAGAGAAAGGTCTAGTATATGAAAAATATGTTAGGAATTTTATTATAAAGAAACTTGGTATAAATGCTTATCTGTGGAATGAATGTCCGGAAAACATATTGATATCTTGCAATCTTATACAATCTCATAATCATATGAGACATATGAGATTATCAAGAAAAAATAGTAATGAAGGTTATTTGCACAATCACAAAGATATAGGAATTGATATAGTACAAATTGAAAATGATAAATGTACGATAGTTCAATGTAAGAATGGATATAATAACGGATTATGCGTAGATGATATATCTGGTATTATGATGCGTTGTGCTTTTAATAGAGATGTTAATACATTTATTTACTATACATCATTCTTATCCAGAAATATCCTATATACTGCTAATATTAGCTCTTATGTAGTTCATATTGATTGTTCCAATAGAATAGATCATAAATTATTTGAGACATATGAAACATCTGAAACATCTGAAACATCTAATAATAAGATTTATTTTGTTAAGTTGCCTTATGAAAATGGTAATCTTGATAATCCTGATAAAGAAGATATTAAAACTGAAATAGTTCCTTATTCTTATCAAACAGAAGCTGTAAATAAGTTTAAAGAACATTATGATACTAATAATAGAGGCATTTTATCTCTTCCTTGTGGTTGTGGTAAGACATATACAGGCTATTTAATTTCCAATAATTATAAACACATCATTATTATATCACCATTAAGAGAGTTCGCAAGTCAAAACTTAAATAGATTTATTGAGTATGGTTATGATAAGAAAAATACATTATTGGTTGATACAGACGGTAATAGAGATATTAATAGTATCAAGGAGTTTATCAAAGAGCATAATAATCTCGTGATATCTTGTACTTACAATTCTATGGATTTGATTTCAGAATGTTTGGATATGTTTAAGGATGCTTTGTTTATTATAGATGAGTTTCATAATCTATCAAAAGCTAATATATCTGATGATGAAAATAATATATTTAAGTTGCTGATTTCAGAGCATAAGATATTGTTTATGTCAGCTACTCCGCGGATTTATGATATTGAATATGACGAGAATGAATGGTTAGATACAGAATATTTGTTAGGAAAAGTCGTTTATCAAATGAAATTTTCAGATGCTATTTATAATAAGTATATTACTGACTATAAAATATGGCTACCTTCTATACACGAGAATAATGAAGAACTTGATAAAGAATTATCTATTTATAATATTGATAATCAAATCAAAAACAGATGTAAGTTCTTATATTCTTGTATAGCAAATAATGGGTCTAGAAAGTGTATAGTCTATTGTAAAGATACAGCAGATATGAAAGCTATGATGGAAGGTATGAAAACATTAAATGACTTTTACATTATGGATATTGATATGTATAGCATTAGCTGCGAAAATAGTGAGAGGGAGAGGAAAAATGTATTACAAAGCTTTACTAACAATAATGAGAAAATACAACTGCTATTCAATATCAAAATATTAAATGAATGTATTGATATCCCGGCATGTGATAGTATTTATATCAGCTATGCTCCTAAAAATAAAATTACAACAATACAAAGAATTAGCAGAGCAATAAGAACAGATGAGAATAATCCTTATAAAATTGCTAATGTATATATATGGTGCGAAGCTTATGAAGAGATATTAGAAACATTATCATCAATCAAGGAATATGATATTATGTTTAATAGTAAAATTAAAATAAATGCTGTTGATTTCTATAACATAAACGAAGATAATATAATAAAGTTAGTTGAAAATGATGAAATATTATTAAGTAATTATATTATTGGTATTAAAGAATTCAAACAATATAGCTGGGAAGAGAAACTTAAATTAGTAAAATCATATATTGAAACCAATAATAAAT
>SXGQ01009241.1_pt1 | contig 24812 bp, 24 predicted proteins | sample 3178371 | NCBI WGS metagenome assembly SXGQ01 (sample SAMN11356859, study PRJNA531348) | freshwater metagenome | isolation source: freshwater sample F1-20 | place: China: Fuxian Lake, Yuxi | collected 2017-12-25 | reverse complement strand
GCAGTAATTGCTTATTTCTGGCTAGGTCAGCAGCCACCTGCTGGCACAATTCCAGGAATAATTAGCTTACTTTTTGGTTGCACCTTATTTGTCTTACGCTCTAGTGAACCTATTTCTAATCAGCGGTAAGATAAATCAATGATTGATCTTCACACACATACGACATTTAGCGATGGAACTGATACTCCAACTCAATTAATTAATAAAGCACTTGCTGCTGGGATAACAACTATTGCATTAACAGATCATGACTCAATTAGTGGGTGGCAAGAAGCTACTTCCGCTCTTCGTCCTGGTATTTGCTTAGTCCCAGGTGCTGAAGTTTCTTGTCAGACTCTAGATGGGATAAGTGTTCATATTTTGGGGCTCTTATTTGATCCAAGTAATACTGCATTAATTGATACATTAGAAAAAACTAGAGAAAATCGCTATGGCCGAATGGAAAAGATAATTGCAAAAATTAATGAAGCCGGTATTGATATAAGCATGAGTGATGTTTTAGAGCAGTTATCAGATGGTGCAACATTAGGTAGACCGCATCTTGCAGATGCACTAGTTAAAAAAGGTGTAGTTGCAAGTAGGGAAGAAGCATTTGCACAAATGCTCCATAATCATTCTAAGTATTATGTTTCACATTATTCACCAACACCAGAGGCAGTAATCAAATTAATTAAAGGAGCAGGTGGCGTATCTGTAATTGCTCACCCAATGGCATCTCATCGCGGGCGGACCATCTCATTAGATACTTTTGGATCATTAATTCAAGCAGGATTAGATGGTATTGAAGTTGATCATCGAGATCATTCACCGCAGGAAAAAACTCAACTAATCGCGCTAGCAAGTGAGTCAAAACTTGTTATGACTGGCGCGAGTGATTATCACGGAAACGGAAAGTTAAACTTATTGGGGGAGTACACAACAGCGCCAGCACAATGGGAAAAGCTTGAAGAACGAGCTAATGCTCGCCGAGTTTTATCAGTTTAATTTATTGACTTGCAAAACCAACACGTCGATCAGCACCTTCGCCAACCTCTACATAACTTATCTTGTTGTAAGGAACTAAAATCTCTCGACCTTTACTGTCACTAAGTGATAAAACAGAAGATGTTTTAATTACTTCATTTACTTTTGCAATTACTTCAGCTTGTGTATTTGTGCACTCAATATTTAACTCGCGTGAACTGTCAGATATTCCGACCTTTACCTCAGTTTTAACCGAGCTCTTAGTTACTGATTTCGCTGTAGCCATAAGATAACTCTATCTACTTGCTAATAAGTATGCGAATTTAGGATTGTGATTTAGGGAACCCAGATATTCCCCGCCAAATTAGATTCATAACTAACTCAGTAGCGCGCCGACGGTCAATTTTGCCATCTCGATCTAACCAGTGACGAGCACTAGTCTGCACCGTACCGATAATTCCAACTGCCAGCATCATTGACTCTTCTTTTCCTAATCCGGTGTCAATCGAGATGACTGCGCTAACTGCAGCAGCACAGTCATAAGTCATTCGATTAAGCCGCTCTCTAACTTGTGGTTCTACATTCATATCACTTTCAAAAAGCAATCTAAATGCTTCACCTTCAGAATCAATAAAGCCAAAATATGCCTCAACTGTTGCTGCAACTCTGGCCGAGTTTTCTCGGTTAGCAGCAATTGCTTTTTGAATTGCAAAAACTAATGAATCAATATGCAAATCTAATACTGCAAGGTAAAGATCTAATTTAGATGGGAAGTGCTGATATAAAACAGGCTTACTAACTTTTGCGCGGTCTGCAATCTCATCCATAGCAGCAGAGTGATAACCAGCAGCGGTAAAAACCTCAAGGGCAGCAACTAATAGTTGCGCTCTGCGTTCATCGCGAGGTAATCGATTAGTTTTCTCATCAGACACTCTTTAATTCTATTGGAACAAGTGTGAGATTGTCAGGTTTTATAGCTTTACAGTTATATTGTGCGGGTGAATGCAGCAAAAAGATTGTTATTAGTCCACGCCCATCCAGATGATGAGACCATCAACAATGGAGTAACAATGGCTAAATATGCTGATTTAGGTGCACAAGTAACTTTAGTAACCTGCACACGAGGTGAAGAGGGTGAAGTTTTAGTGACTGAACTTGCAAACTTGGCGAGTGATAAAGATGACAAGCTTGGTGAACATCGTGAAGTTGAATTAAAAGATGCGATGGCGCAATTGGGAATAAATGATTTTAGATTTTTAGGAGCTCCCAGTAAAAAATGGCGAGATAGTGGAATGATGGGAACGCCCCAAAATGAGCGAGGTGATGTTTTTTGGCAGGCTGACCTAGATGAGGCTTCACTTGAACTTGTGAAGATCATTCTAGAAATTAAGCCACAAGTTTTAATTACTTATGATGAATTTGGTGGGTATGGCCATCCAGATCACATAAAAGCACATCGAGTTGCAATGCGGGCTACTGAGTTGGCAGCTGAGCAAGGTTGGCAAGTAAATAAAATTTACTGGAACACAATGCCAAGATCGGTTATTCAAATGGGAATTGAAAAAATGAAAGAGGTTGGATCAGATTTTTTTGGCGCAGAAAGTGCTGATGATCTTCCGTTTGCCAAGCCAGATGAATTAGTGAGCACTGTCGTAAATGCCCCAGAGTATGTGCCAGCAAAACTTGCTGCAATGAAAGCCCATGCAACTCAAATTTCAGTAGATGGCCCCTTTTTTGCACTCTCAAATAATCTTGGCTTATCGGTTTGGGGGGATGAGTACTACACACTAGTTAAAGGAGAAAAAGCTGCTCCATTTGATGCTAACGGTAGAGAGTTAGACATTTTTGCTGGAATAAATATATGAAAGTAATTCGCTCGCTATTACTTGGCACAATAATTGGTTTCTGTGCGATCATGTTACATAACGTATATCCACCATTTGGATTTATTGGATCTATCGTTTTAACTTTTATGGGAATGAATATTGCTAGTAAAACTTTTTTCTATTTAAGATTCCAAGTCTTAGCCTCAGCGGCGTGGCTAGCGGTAGTGCTATTTGCAGGAAATCCTGGATCAGGAAATGAAGTATTAGTATATGGAAATACCTATGGAAATATTTTTCCTATTGTAGGTTTTATTACATTGATAATTTCCTTAGTTAGACCAAGGCGATCATAAAATTAAATTAACCACTCCCAACTTTGCCCATCTTTACTATCTCTAACTACTACTCCAGATTTAAGTAGCAATTCTCGTAGTCGATCACTTTCTGTAAAGTCACCTTTATTACGTGCTATTTGTCGCTGATCAAACAAACTTTGAGCATCTGATACTAATTCACCCTTACCTAGTGATGGCTTAAGTAGGTCTAGCCCAAATAAATCATCAACACATTTAAAGATTTCATACTTAACTCCATCACTTAAAGTCTGGGCTTTTTCAATACTTCTTAACTTCTGTAGCGCCCTTGGTGTATCTAAATCGGCTGAAAAATCTTCGCTAATCTCATCTATAAATCCTTGTGCCTGTTTTTTATCTAATGATTTATCTTTCGCCCAAGTTGCAGTTTTATCTCGCCAGCGCTGAATTAATAAATGAGCAGCTTTTAAACTATCCCAACTTAAATCCATCTGACTTCTATATCTGTTTTCTAGAAAGCAAAGCCTAAGTGATAGTGGGTCTAAATGCTTTGAAATTAAATCGGAAACTAAAACTACATTTCCAGTACTTTTAGCCATCTTACGGCCTTCAAATAAAAGATGTTCACCATGAACCCAGAGTGCTACCGCCTCATTATTAATAGATGAGTTTGATTGAGCACGTTCATTTTCATGATGCGGAAACCTTAGGTCTATTCCACCTAAGTGAATATCTACAAACTCATCTAAATAATGAAGTGACATCGCTGAGCATTCAACATGCCAACCTGGAAATCCTGGACCCCATGGTGAATCCCAAATCATTTGGGTTCGACCTGCTGCTGCTTTCCAAAGCGCCCAGTCAGCATGAAATTTTTTAGCACCATCTTCGGTGTATTCAAAACGATGGCCAGGCTTAAGTGCATCTAACCGATTTCCACTAATAGCGCCATAACCTTGATAAGACTGGGCTGAGAAGTAAACACAATTATCACTACCAACATATGCATGGTTAGTGTCAATTAATTTTTTTATTAAATCATGCATAAGAGGTATACAGTCGCTAGCTTTTGGGTATAAATCTGCGGCAGTAATATTTAAAGATTTAAGATCTTGATGAAATCTACTTTCGTAAAATTTTGCAACCTCATATGGATCTTTTGCTTCAGCTTTGGCTTGTGCCAATATTTTATCTTCAACAAAATCCTCTGACATGTGACCAACATCGGTAATATTTTGAATGAACTTAACTTGATAACCAGAATGCTTCGCTAACCTGGTGATTAAGTCTCCAAGTAAGAAAGTACGCATATTTCCAACATGGGCATCGCGATAAACAGTTGGCCCACAACTATAAATTCGTAAGCTCTTACCGTCACTACTCTCTACTATTTGTAGTTTTCGTGATTTAGTATCAAATAATTGAATTTGATTATTACTCATTTCGGCAGCTCATTTATTTTCCACTACTTTCCAAACCGCTATTTTGGCTGGATCAAAGGTAACGATGCTGCCGTCCTTCTTTCTCACTGTGTTTTCGCTCTCTAAAATACCGAGAATATCCCGATAGCCACCAGATGGATCATGCAGGCGAATACTCACCTTTTCTCCGATCTGCGCCGCTGATGGCTGCATCTGCTCTCCTCTATTAAACTCATGCCTTGATCAGGTAAGAGTTACTGGCAGTATTCTCTACCTATCTAGGCAAATACAACTGTAAGGAGAAGCGTGACCTACATAATTGCTCAACCGTGTGTTGATGTTAAAGACAAATCTTGCATCGAAGAGTGCCCAGTTGACTGTATCTATGAGGGTGACCGCATGCTTTATATCCAACCTGATGAGTGTGTTGATTGCGGTGCTTGTGAGCCAGTTTGCCCAGTAGAAGCTATTTATTATGAAGATGATGTGCCATCGCAGTGGAAGCAATACAGTGAAGTTAACACTAAGTTTTTTGTTGAGATCGGATCCCCAGGAGGAGCAGCCAAACTTGGCGCAATTGGTAAGGATCATCAAATAGTTGCAGCACTTCCTCCGCAAGAGAAATAAGTTTTTCTGAAACTGCCAGATTTTCCCTGGGATGTCCTGGCGCCTTATGCAGTTATAGCAAAAAGATATCCAGACGGCTTTATTGATTTATCACAGGGAACGCCAGTTGATCAAACTCCAAAATTTATTCAAGAGGCGTTATCAGTTGCCAGTAATTCACCAAGCTATCCACTGACCGCTGGTAGTGAAAAATTAATAAACGCAATTAGAGATTGGTCAGTAAAGAATTTAAAAGTTAGTGGTGACTTCGATGTTTTACCCACGATTGGTTCAAAAGAGTTAGTAGCACTCTTGCCAACACTGCTGCAAAGCAAAAAAGTCTTATACCCAAAAGTTGCCTATCCAACATATTTAGTTGGCGCCCTGATGGCTGGGGCAGAGGCGATAGCAGTAGATGCTTCAGCAGATGATTGGAGTGCTGCTGATTTAGCCTGGATAAATTCACCATCTAATCCAACAGGTGAGGTATTAACGGATGATCAGGTATTGCAAGTGATTAATTGGAGCCGTAAAAACAATGCGGTAGTTGCAAGTGATGAGTGTTATTTAAGTTTTTCATCAAATGCTAAGTCAATACTAGAGCTAGCAAAAGGTGATAACACTGGTCTGTTAGCTGTTCACTCATTATCTAAAAGTTCAAATATGGCAGGTTATCGAGCAGCTTTTGTAGTGGGTGATCCTAAGTTAATTGATCAAATTCGCCAGATTAGAAAACATGCTGGGCTTATGGTGGCTGGTCCTATTCAAGCGGGGATGATTGCTGCTCTTTCAGATAATGCCCATGTCATTGAGCAAGTAAATAGATATAGTAACCGGCGAGAGATTTTAAGTTCAGCTTTAAAATCTGCTGGTTTTACTATCGAACATAGTAAGGCTGGCCTATATATATGGTGTGCAAAGGGTGAAAACTGCTTTAAAACAGTAGATTGGTTTGCCAGCCGTGGCATTTTAGTTACCCCAGGAAGCTTTTATGGAGATGATAACTTTGTCAGAGTAGCACTTACTGCAACTGATGAAAATATTAATAAAGCTAGCGAACGGATTAAATCTTGAGTACTAGCGCAATTTTATTGGTGGGTGGCAAAGGAAGCAGGCTAGCGCCAATAACTAATCAGACACCAAAACCAATGTTGTTAGTTGCTGCTGTGCCATTTACCGAGCACCAAATTAGAAAAGCTGCTGATGCAGGTATTACGGAGATAGTGCTCGCAACTTCATATAAAGCTGAGCTCTTTGAGCCATATTTTGGAGATGGCACAAGATTTGGCATCAACATTAAGTACGCAGTTGAAAGCAGCGCCCTCGGCACAGCAGGTGGCATTAGAAATGCGGCAGAGTTACTTAGCCCATGTGATCAGGTAGTTATATTTAATGGTGATGTATTAAGTGGGCATAGTTTATCTGCTCAGTTAAAGTCTCATATAGACAATAAGGCTGAGGTAACTTTATATCTAACTGAAGTAGCAGATGCTAGAGCTTACGGCTGTGTTGAGTTAGCAGGCGATAATAGTGTTAAATCTTTTCTAGAGAAAATGGAAAATCCAGTAAGTAATTTGATTAATGCCGGTTGCTATATTTTCAACCGTAATATTATTGACAGTATTCCAAAAGGTAAAGTAGTAAGTGTGGAGCGAGACACTTTTCCATCACTTTTAAATGCCGGGAGTAAGGTCTATGGCTATTTAGATAACGCATATTGGCTAGATATCGGCACTCCGGCCGCACTTGTTAAGGCATCTGCAGATCTAGTTACTGGTGTTATTAAATCTAGCGCCACGTTAAAGCACGCCGGAGATAGAATAATTTCAGATACCGCTGTTATTAATAGTTCAGCTCTGATAAATAATGGAACAGTCATTGATGGTGAAGTTATAGTTGAAAGTAATACCCAGATAAGTGGTTCAATTATCGGAAAAGGTGCGAAAATAGGTAAAAATTGCAAAATAATTGACTCAATCATTGCTCCAGGTGCTCAAATTGATGCGGGAATGGTAGTAATTTCGAATTATTTAGGGTTTTAATTTCCCCAATTTGACCTATCTCGACTTGACTTAATCGAGTTACAAGCGTGTAATTATCCTATTAGAGGGCACACCCTGGCCCTGAAGGTGACTAGTAGTTATCGAGCTTCTAGTACTCAGATTTATAAGGAGCGATATGTTAGAAAAAGATGCAGCCCTTGCAGCCCTAGTAGTTTCCTCAGAACAGCTTTCATGGCAGGAGCGGGCGCTATGTGCTCAGACAGATCCAGAGGCATTTTTTCCTGAGAAGGGTGGTTCAACTAGAGAGGCTAAGCGAGTCTGCCTTTCCTGTGAGGTTCGTTCTGAATGTCTTGAGTACGCCTTAGCTCATGATGAGCGTTTTGGAATTTGGGGTGGATTATCAGAACGTGAGCGCCGCCGGTTAAAGCGCCGTAGCGCTTAAAATAGCGGGTGGCTGAAAAGCAGAGCACCGGGGGCCTAGCCCAAGTAGAAGATCAGTATGTAAGTGCAATTCTCATTACCCACGATGGTGCAACTTGGCTTAGTGAAGTTGTTGCAGCACTTTCATCACAAAAGCACCCAGTTGATCAAATAATTGCTGTTGATACTGGTTCAAAAGATAACTCAGTTAAATTACTAAGTAACTCTGGCATTGAGGTAATTAAAAAATCACGAAGTACTGGTTTTGGCGCCGCAGTTAGCGCAGCTGTTGCAAAGCTACCAAAAGGTAATCTTAAAGATGGCGAGCAAGAGTGGCTTTGGATTTTACATGATGACTGTGCACCTGATCGTTATGCATTAGCTAAATTATTAGAGGCGGTTGTGAGCCGCCCACAAGTTGGTATTGCCGGACCAAAAATTTTAGGTTGGTATGACCGCAAACATATTTTAGAAGTAGGAATAAGTATTACTGAGAATGGCTCAAGATGGACTGGCTTAGAAGATCGTGAATATGATCAAGGCCAGCACAATGATGTTGCAACTGTCCTTGCGGTTTCAACAGCTGGCATGTTAATTAAGCGCTCGCTATTTGAAGAGCTAGGTGGATTTGATCCCAGCCTTGAATTATTTAGAGATGATATTGATTTAGGTTGGCGAGCACATATCGCAGGGCATTCAGTTATTTGTGTTGGTGAAGCGATTATTTATCATGCAGAGGCTTCATCATCTGAGCGGCGTTCAATTGATGTAAAAGATGCAATCTTGCATAGGCCCTTACTGCTAGATAGACGCAATGCCGCTTTTGTTTTACTTGCCAATTCAAGTTGGTGGATCCTTCCATGGGTTGCTATTCAACTCTTAGTAACTTCACTTGGTAGGTCTTTTGTTTATTTGCTTGCAAAACTTCCTGGGTATGCCGCAGATGAGATTGCAGCAATTGGTTTATTAATCTTTAAACCAGGGGATTTAATTAAATCAAGAAGATATCGCAAACGAAATAGAGTTTTAACTCCCAGAGTAATAAAACCATTCATTCCACCTCGCGGGGCTCAGATCAGAGCAATAATTGAAAGAGTTGCATCTTCGATATTTAACGCATTTAAACCAGGAAAAATAGATGAACCAATTAAAAAAGTAAAAAGCTATTCAGAGATTGGTGTAATTGATGAAAGTTTTGATGAAATAGATTCATTTACTATTCAAAGATTTAGCAAAATTAAAGCTTTAGTTAAGCAACCTTTGTTATTTGGTGTTTTAATTACTTTGACCATCTCAATATTTTATTCACGAAATAGATTCGGTTCCCTTTCAGGTGGCGCACTTGCAGTTGCACCGGACAGTGCGATGCAACTTATTACTTCATATGTAGATTCATGGCATTTAGTTGGCTTGGGTAGTAATAATCAAGCACCAGTCTGGCAGCCAATTATTGGAATTTTATCTTTAATAACTGCGGGTAATCCTCAAATATTTCTAGCACTACTTATGTTTTTAACTCCACTAATTTTGTTTATATTAGCTTATAGAGCAGCTAGATCGTATGCCTTAACAAATTACTCATCAGTTTTTGTTGCTTTTCTTTATGCGTTCTCACCTGTAGTTCTATCCTCAATAAATCAAGGACGCCTTGGCACAATTGCAGTTGCAATATTTCTACCTGTACTTTTGCAATTATTAATTAAAAGTAAACTAGTTGAGGATCTCACTTGGCGAAGAACCTATTTTATAGCCTTAGTTGCGGGTTTAGCTGGCGCTTTTTCAATATTATTTTTATTTGGTTGGATGGTAATACATTTTATTTTTATACTGAATTATTATCTAAGTGGTAGTAATTGGCGGACTAATAAGTGGAAAGAAATACTAGAAAATTTAAATAACAATGAGATTAAAAAAAGAAGTAGCCTTTTAATTACGCCATTCTTAATGAATCTTCCAATCTCATTATCATTAATTACTAATCCAATTACCTCACTACGTGAGCCAGGCTTAAGCCTTGCTTCAGGTGATCAGTTATCTGTTTTGATGTTTAATCCTGGTGGATTAACTTCGCCACCACTTATTATTTTTGCGCCATTTCTGATTTATTTATTAGTTACCTTGGCTTCCATTGATCAAAGAAAATCAGCAATAATTGCGCTATTAACCCTTTTATCTGCCATCACACTTAGCTCCTATTACATAGAAGGAAATAGTAGCGAGGCCCAACGAGTATGGAGTGGGCCATTAATTATTTTTGCTCAGCTACTTCTCTTACTATCTTTTTTTGCATTGGGTGAGCGATTAATACCACAACTGCGCCGATCAAATTTTGGGTTTAGGCACGTAGCATCTGTTTTAACCACTGTTATAACAATTTACTCAATAATCACGGTAACGCTTTGGACAACAACTGTGGGGGCAAATTCCTTAGTAAAAACTGATCAAGAGCAAGTAGTACCAGCATTTATTTCTGACCTTGCTAATACTAATGAAAAGCCTAAAACTTTAGTGCTACGTAAGAATAATGAACAACTGCAATATTTCATTACTCGTGGGGCAGATTTGCAATTAGGAAATGCAGATATTGCAGTTAAAACTCCCGAACAGGTGCATAAAGTGATTGTTGAATTAGTGAATGGAGTCGGATCTACTAGTAGCCAGGTTTTAGGCTTTTACGGTATCCAATATATTTTCATGAAAGATCCTGCAGATGCTGGGCTACAAAGAACAATTGATGGAATTGGCGGCTTTACCCGAAGTTCTGCGACAAAAGATGGAGTAGTTTGGAAGATTAATAATTCCCATGCCAGAGTTACATATCAAAGCAATCTTGGAAAGTTTTTTACTTTAAATTCAACAGATAGAGCATCTACGGCCTATGTTCCAGGACCTGGTATGGTGATTTTGGCAGAACAATTTGATAAGTCATGGCAATTATTACTAAATGGAAAACTAATAAAACTAGAGCAAAATCAATTTGACCAACCAGTATTTAAAATTCCAGAGGCAGGTGATATTTCATTGATTCACAATGGAGTATCACGTAGAGCCTGGATTTCATTACAATTAATAATTGTCTTAACTGTTATTGTCTTAGCTCTTCCAGCCGGACGAAAGCGGCGTGAGGTTCCACTTGAGGAGCTGGTATGAAATTTAAACCATTGAATTTCAGAGTAATTGCGGTAATTTTAACTATATTTATATTAGCTGCTGCTGCATACTTTGCCCCAGAAAAAAGTGCCCAAGTTAAATTAGTTTCCTCTTACCCAGCAACAGTTTGTCCGGCAATTGGTAATAAAGTTTCATCTATTGCGGCTTTGACTAATTCAAAAGTTACTCGCCGCCTAGTTGATGGTAGGAGTAAGAAGCTAAATCCTGGGAAAAGCAGTGTGATTGTCCTTACGAAGGAGGCGGTATTAGTTGAGGGCAATGCAGGGACCGCAATAACTTTTGCAAATAATGCTTGGAAATCTGTTGTGCCTTGTTCGGTTAGTAATGGAATGCAATGGTTTGTCGGTGGCTCTGGAGCTCTAACTAGTAAGTCTTTTCTTTATATTGTTAATAGTGGATTTAGTGAGTCTGTAGTAGATCTTGAAATATTTACACCAAACGGTGCACTAGAACCAAAGGGCGTATCTATTCCACAAAATTCAACAAAGAAATTATCGGTTGATTCACTTGTTCCTGGCGAAGATATAATTGTTATAGGTGTTAAGACAAAATCTGGGCGAGTTAGCTCATATCTATTTGATGAAAGAAAAAAAGGTCTTAAGTCACTTGGCGCAGATTTTATAGCTCCGATTGGGTCTAGTAGTAAGAAAGTAACTATTTCTGCAATATCCGGGTTAACTGGGAAATTAGTTTCTCAGAATAATTCTGTTGCACACTCTATGCGCTTATTAGTACCAGGAAATATTGATGCAAATATTAGTGTCACAATTAATTCAAACGAGGGCAACTTTGTTCCAGTTGGCTTAGCAGAATTAAATGTAAAAAGTCAGAGAGTTCTAAATATCCCATTAACTTTTGCCCCGGCAAACCAACCATTTTCAATAATTATCGATTCTGATCAACCACTTCTTGCATCAGTTCTTTCAACCTTTACTTATGGTAAAAGTAGCGAAATTGCCTGGGCTACAGCTGTTGATGATTTAGTAAAATGGAGCGTGAATCTAGCTGGATCAAGACCAACTCTTACTTTTTCAGGGGAAAAAATTAATGTTGTGATCAGTGCAACTGGTACAAACGGTAAAAAAATAACAAAAACTCTTACTGGATCTAACTTTGCTATCTGGAGGCCGCCTGTTGGATTGAACCGATTACAAATAACCGCAAATACTAAGGGTATTTCTGGCGGAGTAATCCTTTTACCCGAAGTCGGTAATATAGGTAGTAGCTACATACCAATGAATAATGGTGCGAACTTAGAAACAGCATCAGAGCCAATTGCCGATGCCAGCGTAATTACACGGGGCTAAATCCCAACTTTTATACCAATTGAGCATTAACCTGTTCATATGAGAAAGTTATCTGGACGTAGGTGCTCACGGGCAAGTTGCACTAGCGCTGCAATTAAAACCCTTACCTATATCTACTCCGACTCAACTGCTGTGCTTGGTCCACTTTCAACCTACGCAGAACCGCATAACTATGATCTTTGCGCAGTGCATAGTGAGCGTTTAACTGTGCCAGTTGGCTGGAATGTAATTAAAGAGGAAGTAATTAATCACAACAGTGGGCCGAGTGAAGAAGATTTAATGGCGATTGCTGATGCGGTGCGCGAGGTAGCTAATACAGATGTAAGTGGGAAGGTGATGCAGCCTGAGCTGGGTCGACGTGGCCATTTGCGGGTATTGCCCTCCAACTAATTTTTAAATTCTTCTACCAAAGCCTAAGTTAAGAGTCTTATGTTAGAAAAAATTATCAAGGCATATGACATTAGAGGTTTAGTTAAAGACCAAGTTACTGCTGACTTTTCATTTGCTCTTGGCGTAGCCTTTGCAAAGTTTCTAGAATATGAAAGAGAACCTGCCACAATTGTGGTTGGTGAAGATATGCGTGAATCCTCACCACAATTAGCTGATGCTTTTACTGATGGCGCTACCAGCCAAGGTATGGATGTAATACGGCTTGGGCTCACCTCAACAGATATGTTGTATTTTGCATCTGGAAAATTAAATCTACCTGGCATTATGTTTACCGCAAGTCATAATCCAGCTAAATACAACGGAATGAAGTTATGTAAAAGTGGTGCCCGTCCGATTGGTCAAGATACTGGTTTAGTTAATATTCGGGAGTTGATTGAAAAAGGTGTGCCAATTTCAAATCGGCCAGTTGGCTCCTCTAGAAAAGAAAACATATTAAAAGATTATGTAAATTATTTATTATCACAATTTCCTAAAAATACATTTAAAAAGCGCAAACTAAAGGTGGTAATCGATGCTGGGAATGGTATGGCTGGGTTTACTGCACCAGCTGTAATGGCAAAGCTAGATGTTGAACTCATCCCAATGTATTTTGAGTTAGATGGAAATTTTCCAAACCATGAGGCAAATCCAATTGAAGCCAAGAATTTAAAAGATCTACAAAAACGAGTTAAAAAAGAAAAAGCTGATATTGGCTTAGCTTTTGATGGAGATGCAGATCGCTGCTTCCTAATTGATGAAAGAGGTCAGTTGGTTAACCCATCAGCTTTAACAGCATTAATCGCCGTTCGGGAGTTAAAAACAAATCCAGGAGCAAGCATCATCTATAACTTGATCTCATCAAAAGCAGTTCCTGAAGTGATTGCTGAAAATGGCGGAGTTGGCATTAGGAGTCGGGTTGGCCATTCATATATAAAAAGTTTAATGGCTCAAACTGGTGCAGTTTTTGGAGGTGAACATTCTGGTCACTTCTACTTTAATGATTTCTGGCGGGCAGATTCTGGCATGCTTGCCGCTTTGTATGCCCTTGCTGAATTAATGGGCAGTAAGTCTTCACTTTCAGATTTACTTAAGCCATACAACAGATACGTATCTAGTGGTGAGATAAATACCAAAGTAAAAGATGTGGCAAAATCTATATTGATTGTTCGTGATAAATATCATGGTGAGAATCAAGTTGACGAGTTAGATGGCTTAACAGTCACCTCTGCTACTTGGTGGTTTAACCTAAGACCATCAAATACCGAGCCATTACTTCGATTAAATGTTGAATCTGATACTGAAAAAGAGATGATTAAAATTAGGGATGCCGTATTAACTCTGATCCAAAGGTGATAAATACCAATAGTCAGGGTATCTTTATCCCCTAGCTATTGATTAAACCAATTATTAAGTAGCCAAGTTATAGGGGAGTTAATGAGTACAACGACTGTGATTAAAAGTGATGTTACTAATCCTGCGTTAGCAAGTGAGGGAAAGAAGAAGATTGAGTGGGCAGCAAGAAATATGCCAGTACTTGCTCAAATTAAAGATCGCTTTGCAAAGGAAAAGCCATTTACGGGAATTCGAATTGCCGCATGTATGCATGTCACGACTGAGACAGCCAACTTAATGTTAGCGTTAAAAGCAGGTGGAGCAGATATTGCACTTTGCGCATCAAACCCACTATCTACTCAAGATGACACAGCAGCAGCTTTAGTTTTTGAGTACGGAATTTCAGTTTTTGCTAAAAATGCTATCGATCGTGATGGTTACTACAAACACTTAAACTCTGCTTTAGATATTAAGCCACAGCTAGTTTTTGATGATGGGTGTGATCTAGTAAATGTGCTTCACACATCAAGAACAGAATTAATTGAAGGAGTAATGGCAGGTTGTGAAGAGACCACAACTGGTGTAATTCGATTGAGCCAAATGGCTAAAGATGGCGCTTTAAAGTTTCCAATGATTGCAGTAAATGACACTGATACGAAGCATATGTTTGATAATCGTTATGGAACTGGACAATCTACTTTTGATGCAATATTTCGTGCAACAAACACATTAATCGCTGGAAAAATTGTAGTTGTTGCTGGCTTCGGTTACTGCGGTAAGGGTGTGGCAGAACGAGCAAAAGGACTTGGTGCTGAAGTAATCGTTACCGAGATCGATCCAACAAAAGCTTTAGATGCCTTAATGCAGGGTTTTAGAGTTATGCCAATGACGAAGGCTGCAGCGATTGGTGATTTATTTATCACTGTCACTGGTAACCGAGATGTATTACGTGATGAGCATTTTAAACAAATGAAGGATGGCGCTATTTTGGCTAACTCTGGTCACTTTGATATTGAAATTGATGTGGCGTGGCTTGAGAAGAATGCAAAGGAAAAGAATGTAAAGATGAGACATCAAACTGATGAGTATGTAATGGCAGATGGCCGCCGAATTCTTTTAATAGCAGAGGGTAGACTTGCAAATCTGTCTGCAGCAGAGGGCCATCCAGCATCAGTTATGGATATGTCTTTTTCTGATCAAGCTCTCACCGCTGAATGGTTATTAAAAAGCGGTAAAGGCTTATCTGCTGGGTTACATGAAGTTCCAGTTTCAATTGATAAAGATGTTGCCAGATTAAAACTAGAAAGTATGGGGTCTGCTCTGGATGTATTAACTCCAGCACAGGAGCTGTACTTAAATTCTTGGGAACACGGTTCCTAAATGCCATTAGTCATGGTCGTTGATGACGATCAAGACTTAGCGGAGATGCTTAGCATCGTCTTAACTGGTGCTGGCATGGAAGTTGATTTAGTAAATCGTGGTGATCAGGTTATGGATCTCTTTAATTCCCACACTCCTGATTTAGTTTTATTAGATGTGATGTTGCCAGGTATTGATGGAATTGAAGTATGTAAAATTATTCGAGAAAGTTCAATGGTCCCAATTGTTATGTTAACTGCAAAAGGTGATACTCAAGATGTTGTCCTAGGTTTAGAAGCAGGCGCCGATGATTACATGGTTAAGCCTTTTAAGCCGCAAGAGTTAGTGGCACGAATAAATACAAGACTACGCCGCAGTACTAAAGCAGGACCACTTGCAATTTTTGATTTAATAATTGACCAAATGGAGCATAAAGTTTTAAAGAATGGAAAAGAAATAGCTTTAACCCGATTAGAGTTTGATTTATTAGCAACCCTAGCAAAAGAGCCAGGTAGAGTTTTTACTAGAGAGGCATTACTAAGTGAGGTATGGGGCTATCAGCATGCTGCTGATACTCGGTTAGTTAATGTTCACGTACAAAGATTACGTTCAAAGATTGAATCTGATGCAGACCATCCAGAGTATGTTCTAACAGTTAGAGGAGTTGGATACAAAGCAGGAGCGGAAAAAGCTTAATTATGATAATTAGTAAGTTAAGAATTAGGCAATCGCTTAGTCTTAAAGTATTAGTAACAAACCTAACATTTGCGATATTTATCGCAACTATTATTGGGATAGTTGTGCACAATAGAGTTTCATCAACTGTGATTAATGAAAAGATAAGTATTTCAAAGGTTGAGACTGCAAGTGCTTTGTTTCTAGCACAAGGTCACTTCAATTTGGCTAGATTTCAAGACAATAATGAGCTAAACAAAGTTGTTCAAGATTTTATTGCTTCAAGTCGGGAAGATGGCTCATTCTCAGGTCGAGAGACTGTAATTCTTCCTATCCCAAATTCAACTAAAAATCAGAGTATTTATCAGACTGTGCCAACCTTACTAGTTCTTGATTCAATTCCAGAAAAGTTTCGCGAACAGGTTAGAAAAAGTGATGAGGTATTAGACAAAAGAATCACAGTTAGTTACTCAGATGGTAAAGAGTTTCCTGGCTTTATAATTGGGAGAAAATTAGATATCCCTCGTTCAGGTACTTATGAGATATATTATCTTTTTAAGTTAAATGCTCAGTACCAAAGTATAAATAGCATAACTTGGACCTTGGTACTAACTGGATTTTTACTAATTTTACTAATTGGCCTAAGCACTCAATTTGTAATTCGCCAAGTTGTATCACCAGTTCAAGCAGCAGCTTCAATTGCAGAGAAGTTCACGCAAGGAAATTTTTCAAGCCGAATGGCAGTTTCAAGTAATGATGAAATAGCAAGCTTAGGTAATTCATTTAATGAAATGGCAGTATCGATACAGCAGCAAATCTATAGACTAGAAAATCTATCAATGCTGCAGCAAAGGTTTGTCTCTGATGTTTCTCATGAACTACGTACTCCTTTAACAACACTTAGAATGGCCGCAGAGGTGATTTATCAAGAAAAAGAGAGTTTTGATCCGAGCGTAGCAAGAAGTAGTGAATTATTGATTAATCAAATTGATCGCTTTGAGCTATTACTTTCTGACCTACTTGAGGTCAGCAGATTTGACGCCGAAGCTGCTTCTCTTGATGTTACGACCTTTAATATTGTAAATTTAGTTAAGAAAACTGTTGATTATCTTCATCCAAGTAAGGCAAATAGTTTTGAAATTAATTCATCTAGTGAATCCATTCAAATCCAAGCCGATCAGCGAAGAATTGAGCGAATTCTTCGCAATCTAGTTTCAAATGCTGTTGATCATAGCGAAGGTAAGAGTATAAAAATTCGTATTGCAGAAAGTAATAACGAAGTAGCGGTAGGTGTTCGTGATTTTGGTTTAGGTTTTAATGAAGAGGATGCACCATTTCTATTTGATCGCTTCTGGCGGGCAGATCCTTCTAGGGCGAGAACTAGTGGTGGAAGTGGACTTGGCCTTTCAATTTCTCTAGAAGATACAAAGTTACATCATGGTCAATTACTTGCTTGGGGTAGCCCGCATAAAGGAGCTCACTTTGTGTTAACACTGCCAAAGAGTCAAGGAAATATAGTTCAGTCATTTCCAATCTCACTAATACCAGAAAATATATTATCTACAGTAAAAGAGTAGCTAATATTTCGAAGTAAAAACTGTGTTATAAAAGTTAAGTGCTTAGATCAATTTTTAGCCTAAAAGATCTTCTTTATCCGAGGGTTTGCATAAGTTGTCTGAAGTATGGAAATCTAATTTGCTTAAAATGCGAGGCCTCTTGGTTAGTAAAACCTAACAAAACCAAAGTAGCAGGCATAGACCACTATTTTGTGCAAGAATATAACGAATACAGCGCAAGAATAATATTAGCCTCAAAGGAAACCGGCAATAAATTAGCAAGGATCCTGCTCGCCACCGCAATAGCTAGATCAATTATATTCTCAGTATCAGAAAAAAAATTTAATGGACAAATTGTTTTAGTCAGTATTCCATCCCAAAAAAATGTAATAAGAAGCCGAGGTCGAGACCATATAGGAGAGCTAATCACTGAGGTAGTTGCTGAGTTATCTAAGATGGGGACTAGTTGTGAATATATCTCAATATTAAGTCTGGCAAAGAAATCTAAAGATCAAAGCACATTGACCCGTAAAGAGCGAATGGTAAATATGAGAAATGCCTTTACTGTGAATAATTCACAAAATCCCCAGGATGGAATTTTTTTAATTGATGATCTGATAACTACCGGAGCATCAATTAAGGAGGGGGTAAGGGCAGCAAGGGAAGCCAAAATCACCGTTAACGGGATAATTACTGCGTGTGCGGTGGGGCTCAATTCTCTAATACGATAAGCCACTCAGTATTTAGTCATCTAAAATTTGGCACCGGTGGAGGAGCTTTGTGGGTTTATTAGACAAGATCTTGCGTGCTGGTGAAGGGCGAGCTATTAAAGAGCTTGCAAAAATCTCAGTACAAGTTAATAAATTTGAACAAGAGATTTCATCCTTAGATGATCAATCCTTGCGTGGTAAAACTGATATTTTTAAAGAGCGCATAAATAACGGGCAAACTTTAGATTCTATTCTGCCTGAAGTCTTTGCAGTTGTACGAGAGGCAGCAAAGCGAACATTAGGGCAACGTCATTACGATGTTCAGCTAATGGGTGGTGCCGCACTTCATAAGGGAAATATTGCTGAGATGAAAACAGGTGAAGGAAAAACTTTAGTTTCCACACTGCCCGCATACTTAAACGCTTTAGCTGGTAAAGGTGTGCATATAGTTACTGTTAATGATTATTTAGCAGAACGTGACAGTGAATGGATGGGACGTGTTCACCGCTTTCTAGGTCTTAAAGTTGGTGTAATTCTTGCCAGCATGTCACCAACTGAACGCCGAGAGGCGTATGCAGCAGATATTACTTATGGAACAAATAACGAGTTTGGTTTTGATTATTTAAGAGACAATATGGCTTGGTCATTATCTGATTGCGTTCAAAGAGCACATAATTTTGCGATTGTTGATGAAGTCGACTCAATTTTAATTGATGAGGCACGAACACCTTTAATTATTTCTGGGCCAGCTGATAAGGCAACTAAATGGTACGTTGAGTTTGCAAATATTGTTGCAAGACTAAATCGAGATGTTCACTATGAAGTAGATGAGAAAAAGCGAACAATTGGTATTTTAGAGGAAGGCGTTACTAAAGTTGAAGAAGCATTAGACATTAATAACCTTTATGAATCAGCGAATACTCCAATGATCGGGTATCTAAATAATGCAATTAAAGCCAAAGAATTATTTAAGCGGGACAAAGACTATGTAGTAATGAACGGTGAGCTATTAATTGTTGATGAACACACTGGCCGTATGTTAGCTGGCCGCCGTTACAGTGAAGGTCTACATCAATCCCTTGAAGCAAAAGAGCGTATTGAGATCCAGGATGAAAATCAGACCCTAGCCACAATTACGCTACAAAACTATTTCCGCCTCTATAAAAAACTAAGTGGAATGACTGGTACCGCAATGACAGAAGCCTCTGAGTTTATGCAAATTTATAAATTAGGTGTGATACCAATCCCTACTAATAAAACTATGATGCGTATTGATCAATCTGATTTAATCTATAAATCTGAGGCAAGTAAATTCACTGCAGTAGCAGAAGATATTGTTACGCGACATAAAAAAGGACAACCAGTATTAGTTGGAACTGTTAGTGTTGAAAAATCAGAGGAGCTATCTGCGATACTCAAACGTCGTGGTATTGCACATGAAGTATTAAACGCTAAGCAACACGAGCGTGAAGCAGCAATCATTGCTAGAGCTGGAACAGTTAGTGCTGTAACTGTTGCAACTAATATGGCAGGTCGCGGTACCGATATTATGCTTGGTGGAAACCCCGAGTTTATGGCAGATTTTGAATTACAACGTCAAGGATTAAATCCATCAGAAACTCCAGAGGAGTATGAAAAAGCTTGGCCAGCTGAAATTACTAAACAAAAAGAATCAGTTGCAAAAGAACATGAAACGGTAGTTTCATTAGGTGGTCTTTATGTTTTAGGAACAGAACGCCATGAATCTAGACGAATTGATAATCAACTACGCGGTCGATCTGGTCGTCAAGGAGATCCAGGTGAATCAAGATTTTATCTATCCTTGCAAGATGAACTTATGCGTAGATTTAATTCTGGGTTAGTTGAGAGATTCTTAGGCGCCGCCGGCATGCCAGAGGAAACTCCACTTGAATCAAAAATTGTTAGCAATGCGATTAAATCAGCACAAACTCAGGTTGAATCTCTAAACTTTGAGATGCGTAAAAATGTTTTAAAGTATGACGATGTCATGAACAAACAACGTGAAGTTGTTTATTCAGAGCGGCGCGAGGTATTAGAAGGCGCTGATATTAAAGAATTGGTACGTAAATTTTTAGATGAAACCGTTACGGCTTATATCGATGCTGCAACTGCCACCGGTGTAGCTGAGGATTGGGATCTAGAAACTTTATGGATAGCGCTAAAAGGCTTATTTCCAATCTCATTCACTGCGGAAGAGTTGTTAAATGAAATCGGTGGTGCCTCATCTTTAGATAGTGACTTCCTACTTGATCGGATCTTAACTGAAGCTAATTCTGCTTATGAGAAACGAGAGAGTGAACTTACTTCAACAGTTATGCGAGAGCTTGAGCGAAAGATTTTACTTTCAGTATTAGACCGTAAATGGCGGGAGCATCTATATGAAATGGATTATCTACAAGAAGGAATTGGTTTACGAGCAATGGCGCAGCGAGATCCACTAGTTGAATATCAGCGAGAAGGCTTTGATCTATTTTCAGCAATGATGGATGCAATCAAAGAAGAGTTGGTTAGCTTCTTATTTAATGTTGAGGTTCAAGTTGAAGGTGATCAAGTCGGAGCTAAAGGCCTTACCCCAGCGCCAGCGCCGGTTACCCAACTTCAATATTCAGCTGCGGAAGTCGAACCAACGGCCCCTGGTGGAACTTCAAAAAATGCACCTTGCCCTTGTGGCTCTGGCAAAAAATATAAAAGGTGTCACGGACAGGTTTAGAGCAGGTTTAATTCAGTACAAACCCATCTTTTATCAACACCTTCAAATCTTAAAGTAAGTGAGCGCACCCGGTCCTTAATTCTAAGTGTTGCGATAGCTTCAATTACACCCTCAATAGGTTGGTTTAAATATATTTTTCTAATTCGACATAAATCATCTAATTCTTTTCCTTGCTTAATTAATTTATTAATTACAGATCTATGACAGTTATTTGCTAATTGCATAGCACCTCTTCTGCCCGACCATATTTCAATAACTGTGATTACAAAACTTTCACTCCATTCATATAAATCAGGAAGATCAGACAGATTTGATGGTGATGGCGAAAATTTTGGATGAGACCACTCAATGCCAAATTCAGTATCTATAGTTGGCACTAAATATAATTTTGGCTTAGAAGCTAGAAGAGGCTCAGGTTTAGGTTGGTTAACTCTCATACGCCAACCTTGCTTACTTTGTATGACTTTTAGATCATCCGAACGTATGATTTTTATTTAGAAATTAATGGTAAATAAGTAGATATGAATATCTCAAATCTAGATATACTCAAAAATTCAAGGCTGGCGATGGGATTAGCACTATTTATTATTGCTATTGGTTCTGGTCAGTTAATCGCCAAGGAAGCTAACCGCACTGTAATGATTTGGGCAACCCAGGGTGATCTTGCTCCTGGTCAATTAATAAGTGAATCAGACATAAAATCTGTACCAGTACTACTACCTGAGTCGGCTAAAAATTATTTATCTGCAAAAGCTGAAATCATTGGGGCGTTAGTTTTAACTCATATAAGTACTGGGGACTTAATACCCACCTCAGCCATTACCGCAACCTCGCAAAATTTAGATCAAAGATTTGTTCCACTAACTCTTGAACTTACTGATTTGCCTGTGGATTTAATACGTGGGGAGATAGTTGATATATATGCAATCCCAAATCGAGATTCTAAAACCATTACTTCTCCTCAATTAGTTGCAGAAACTATTTCTGTATCTGCTGTGAATGAGCGAAATAATTCAGGCAAAGTTAGCGTGTTAGTAATATTAAAAAGTGAGCTTGTGATGCCAACTCTTGCAATGCTTGCCGATAGTAGGTTCATTATTGTCCGAAGCATCTGAGTTAAAACTTAACCTTATTACCGCTATTAGTAGCAGTGATCAGGAAGAGATGGTCGCATCACTACTGTACTCACAGGGCTGTAACATAATATATAGAGCAATTACTACTAGCGCATTAATTAATTTTCTGAGTAGCCTTAAAATATCTGTTAGTGTTTTGCATTCAAAAGATTTTGGGACTGAAACAGAATTAAGTAAATTAATAAGTACCTTTAAACAACACCGCTTTATTGAAGTTGATGAGAAATTAAACCCAGCTTCATTAATTACTAATCTTGCGCAAATTACTCGTCCCGCACTATTTCACCAATTAGCTAGGCTAGATCATCTAATTACTGTAATCGGTTCACCTGATTCACCAGGTATTTCAACAATTTCAAATCATCTTGCAATAAAGCTTTCTGCGACATTAATAACATCAAATCACCATAATTTAAGACCAGAAATGGTTAATAAAGTAACTCAGATCCCTGCATCTTTATTAGGTGAAAAAATTAAAGAATTTGATAAAGATCAATTACTAATTGATGGTGGCAGTACTATCTCACTGACAAAAACCCTGGCAGATCGCCGAGTGAATGCACAATGGCTCAGCCAGAGTGTTAGCAGTAGTAGATATTTAATTTATGTGGTCAAATCTGACAGCAATGGCATAATTTATCTATCTGAATTTATTAATGATTTCACTAACTTAATAAGTGCACCAAATTTAATTTGTGTGCTAAATCAACAACGTTTTGATCGATTTGGGCAAATAATCCAGAAGCAATTTACTGATCTAGTAACTTCATACCCCATGGTGGCACTGCCATACGATCTAGGCGCCATTCGGGCGGTAAATCTGCCGCCAAGCAAGTATCAATTTTGGCGTAGTAATGCATTTAGCAAGCAGATAGCAAAAATTGGTAATCAACTTAAGTAGTACTGGCTCTACCATTGGGCCATGGCCACATTCACCGAGTTAATCTTAGATAACTCAAAACTAACCGCTGATCAGGTTGAACACCTCGAACAATTAGTTGCTGAGTGGCGCTTATTAGCAGATCTATCTTTTGCAGATTTAGTTCTGTGGCTTCCAATTAGAAAAGATGAAAAATCTTGGCCAGATGGCTATATAGCAATAGCACAAATACGGCCAACAACTGCTGCAACTGTTTTTAGTAATGATTTAATTGGTTCAACAGTTGATTGGGGAATGCGACCAATCCTTGATCAAGCTTTATCAGCAGGAGAAATAGTAAGAGATAGTGTCCCTGAACTTATTGGGGAAATAATGATTAAAGAAGAAAGTGTGCCTGTAATTTTTGCCGGTAAAACAATAGCCATCATATCAAGACATCGAAATGCAGATCTTATGAGATCGCCATCTAAGCTTGAATTAAACTATCGCGAAATTGCCCATAAAATATTTCGAATGGTTGCTGAAGGTAGCTTTCCAATTCGTAATAGTATTTATAATTCTGAGTCAACTCCTAGAGTCGGTGATGGTCTAATTAGATTAGATGCTAACGGAATAATTTTTTTTGCAAGTCCAAATGCACGCTCAGCATTATCTCGAGTTGGCTACCAAAGTGAAATTGAGAAGCAAAATCTAGGAGAGTTATTTGCAAGCCTTTCGAAAGCTGATAAACAACCAACTGATGAGTCTTGGCAAACACTGCTTAGTGGAAAGTTCTTACGGAGAGCAGAGTATGAAAGTGTGGATGGTGTACTTGATATCCTAGTAATTCCACTAACAGAGGCAGGAGATCGAATAGGTGCAATAGTTTTACTACATAATGTTACTGAGTTACGAAATCGTGATCGAGCGTTAATTACTAAAGACGCAACAATTAAAGAGATTCATCATCGAGTTAAAAATAATCTACAAACAGTCTCAGCATTACTACGCTTGCAATCTAGGCGGGTTGAGGATCCAGTGGCTAGTGCTGCGCTGTCAGAGGCGGTAAGAAGAGTTGCTTCTATTGCACTAGTTCATGAAACATTATCTAATCAATCAAGTGAATCAGTGGAGTTTGATCAAGTTTTTGATCAGATAATTAAAAATTCAATTGAGCTAAATCCAAGAAAAATTAATTTTACAAAAGTAGGTAGTTTTGGAGCTTTTGATTCTAAAGTTGCAACTGCTCTCTCCCTAGTAGTAACTGAATTAATTCATAACTCACTTGAGCATGGTTTAAGTGAGGTGGGCGATGAACTAAGTGTTGAGATAGTAAAAACTGGCAACATTTATACAGTTGCAGTTTGCGATAACGGCGCTGGCCTACCTACAGATTTTAATCTAGATAAATCTGCTAATTTAGGTCTACAAATTGCTAACACTCTGACTAAAAATGAGTTAAATGGAAGTATAAAATTATTTAGAGATGGTGATTTAACAAAGGGTGAAGTAACTTTTCACGCTAATTAAAAAGAGTTTTGGTTTTCGATCTGCCGGGCTCGGTTACGGGCAGCTCTACGTTTCATTGCGCGTCGTTCATCTTCAGATAGTCCACCCCAAACACCAGCATCTTGACCACTTTCAAGTGCCCAAGCAAGGCATGGTTCTTTAACCACACATCTATTACAAATCTTTTTAGCCTCTTCAATTTGGGCTAACGCAGGACCGGTGTTGCCAACTGGAAAGAAAACCTCTGGATCTTCTTCGCGACAAGCAGCTTCATGTCGCCAATCCATAGGGCAGTCAACTCCTTCATGAGAAAAGTAGATTATTTAAAAGAGATTTACCTGCGTATTCTCTCGTTAATTAAATTAATACACAAGGATATTTTGATGTGAAGTATAAGAATTTTCAGATTTACACCACATTATGAGTAAAGGTGTGCCCCCGGCAGGATTTGAACCTGCGCACCCGCCTCCGGAGGGCGGTGCTCT
>SXGQ01788117.1_pt1 | contig 24814 bp, 16 predicted proteins | sample 3178371 | NCBI WGS metagenome assembly SXGQ01 (sample SAMN11356859, study PRJNA531348) | freshwater metagenome | isolation source: freshwater sample F1-20 | place: China: Fuxian Lake, Yuxi | collected 2017-12-25 | reverse complement strand
GAGTTTCCCATTATAATGTCTTCTGCAAATACTTCATTAGCAAATACTTCAATTTTATCTACCAAAACTGTTTCGATTTGATCACAAATATATTTTTGTACTAAATCAAAAAATCTAGCCGAATCATTTCTCTTTGTTGGATCATAGCTTAATAAATCATTATTTTTTTTATGAAAAGTAGTAAATTCAAAAAAGTTCATTCCAATATCAAAATTGGTTTCGTTTAAGGTTATACCAGCAAAATGGGCACCCCAATTAGGTGCAGGATTAATTATTGCAATTTTATGCTTTTTTGATAATTCAAGCCCACTAACTAATGCAGCAGTATTATTTCCGTAAACTATAAAATCAAAAGTATTCATAATATCACTATTTTGTTTTTTTTATATTCACAAAAATTTCCGATCCTAAATTTGGCAAATACCTTTCCATTTTATAAAATCCATTTAACATTTGTTCGGTTATTAAATCAGCATTTATCATATCTTGCATTTGCTGATGAGTAAATGGTTTAAAAGAGTAAGACCCACTTTCTATTACAGTAAATCCATTATTTTCAACGGTTTCTTTTAAAAGACTAATATTAAAATTCGTATGTTGTTGAAATTGAATATTGCTATCAGACTTCTGAAATTCTGATTTTATTAAGCCCATTTCTACAGCCAATAATCGGTGAAATGAACTTGCATTTGGAACATTAAAATGAATAATTGTATCTTCTGTAGCAATATCATATAGGGCTTTAAAAAAGATTGATTGATTAGGAATTTCATGTAATAATGAACTCACTAAAATAAAATTAAATTTTTTACCTATTATTTGTGATAAAGAATTTTCTAATAGTTCTTTAATTACTATTACATTTTTATTTTTTGCTTTTTCAATGTCTTTTATCGCTTTGTTGTAAAACATTTCAGCGGGTTCAATTACAGTTATGCAATCATATGAACTAAAATCTAAAAAAATTGATTCTAATCCACAACCAACCTCTAAAATATTTTGATGATTATACTTATTCAATAACTCAATTAACTTCTTTTTTCTGAACGAAACCTGATATTTTTCGTAAGGTTGATTTGAATATTGTTTTTGATAATCTGATAAGTTTCTATTCATATACTTTTTGATAGGTAAGTTTTGGAGAAATAGTAAATCCCAAATTCTCCTTAAAAGTTGCTACACCAAAATTTTGACTTCCTTTTAATGAGGACGTTCCTGCATCAATTAGTTTAAAATGTTTTTGTTGAGCAAAATTATATATGCCATTTGCTAAAAATACAACAGGACTATATTGTTCAAAACCTTGTTTATCTCCCCAATAAAACACATATAAAACATTATTGTTTAATTTGATACAAACACTTGCTGCTAAACACTTTCCTTGCTGTGTAGATTTAAAAAAATAAACGTTTTCTTGAAAAACATTATACATTTCTATAATTTGTTCAAAAGTCATCGAAACTTTATAACCTTTTCCTTCTCGATTTTCTTTTATTGTTTGATAAACTTCTATTATGTCTGGTTTAGAATAAACCTGCTCAAATATAAAATTCTCTCTCTCACATTTATTTAATCGTTTCTTGTTATTACGCATCATTTTCTCAACCAATGGCTTACCATCTACTATCAAAGAATGATTAATCTCTTGATTACTGATAATAAAACCTTCATTTAAATAAATATTCAATAAAGAAGATTCATTATGTAAATGGTGCGAAAAAGGTCTCGAAATAATTTCAATTTTTTTTGCACCTAATTTTTCAAAATATACAAGTAACTCTTTAACACAACTATTTTTTATTTTTAAATCCAAATCTTCTTTAAAACTAATATTACCATAAGTTCCTCGATAAGGTGATCGGTAATACCCTGGCTCAATTTCAGTAAAATGACAAATACCAATCAATTTTTCTTCAAATAATAAAGAAAAATAAAAAGAAGTTTTTGTTTTATATAATTTATAAAATTCTGGCTGATTGAAAAAATCACACCAATTGGGAATTTCATCTGGAATTAAAGACTTTATAATTATACTCATTTTGGATAAACTTCTTTGAATTTATCATAACTTCTTATATAATCTTCTTCATTATAATTAGTACTAGCAAATACTAATTGAACTGATGAATGAGAATACTGCATTGTATGCCAGCAGTTTGGTGGTACATATAACCCTATGTTTGGCTTATCTAAAGTATAAATTTGCTTTTCTCCGTCTGGTAATTCTATATTCACAATTATTCTACCCGCAACAGCAATTAATACTTGCTCAGTTTTATAATGCGCGTGCCTTCCTCTAACTACTTCTTCAGGAGTGTAAAATGTCCAAAATATACGCTCAGATTTAAATGGAACATAATTTATTCCTTCATTCACTGAAATATATCCTATATCACCAGCCCCAAGCTTTCTAAAATGAATTATATATGGCTTTGTCATTTGTTTATGTTTTATAAAATTAAATAAAAAAATTAAAGAATAAACTAAACTATTATTTTTTAAACGCTTTTATGGTTTTTTATAAAATCAACTCAATTCTTAATTTTGCTTTTTAACTGTTTTTAAATTCAACAAATTCATCGAATTATTTCCTAAGCCTTTTATTTTATGGCTCACTAACCTTACTACCTCATCATAATATAACGGAATAATCACCGCATCATCTATTATTAATTGATCCATTTTTTGATATAAATTTATTTTTTTTAATTCATCATTCTCCTTCAAAGCATTTTCATACAAACTATCAAATCTCACATTATTATAATGAAAAAAATTAACCCCTTGAGGTGAGAAATTTTTACTGTAAAATAAACTCATAAAGTTTTCTTCATCGGCATAATCACTATACCACGACTTTTTAAATAAATTATACTCACAATTATTAACGGCCTGTCTTAATACCGAAGACTTTTCTACGCTAATTTGAATACGAATATTATTCTCAGCTAATTGCGATTGTATAAACTCAGCCTGCTCTTTATAAACATCTGTTGTATGCATTATTAATTCAGGCAACCCAATCCCGTTCTTAAATCCCGCTTCAGCAAGTAATTTTTGAACCATTTCTGGATCATAATTGTACCCCTTTACAAATTTTGGATTATAACTTTTTAGTCCTTTAGGAATAAATCCTGCATGCGCAGCTTCTCCAATATTATTTCTTAAATACTTAACTAATTTGTTTCGATCAAATGCATAATTAATAGCTTGTCTAATTGCTTTTAATTTTAAAGGTGAATTTATAACTACAGGATTTTTTTCATCTACTAATATTCCAATATAATCTGTTTTCAAAAAAGTTTGTTTTTGAAGGAAAAACTTCTTCTTGTATAATTCTCTTAGTTCACCTTGCTTATCCAAAACTTCATTGGTATTAAATGCATCGGCTCCACTTAACATATCAAATTTTCCATTTAATAATTCCATAAAAGATGTTTCTCGATCTTTTATAAATGATACAGTTAAAGCATCTAAATATGGTAAACGTTTTTGATTAGAATCACGCTCAAAATAATTTTCATTTTTTAGTAATATTAGTTTTGTTCCTTCATCCCACGCCTTAAAAGTAAAAGGCCCTGTACCGACAGGATTTTTTCTGAAATCTTGTGTATACATATCAATCGCTTCGTATGGTATCACACTAAAAAATTTCATCGTCAAAATACTTAAAAAAGAACTGAAAGGTTTTTTTAAATAAACTTTTAGAATAGTATCATTTATTGCAATAAACCCTTTATAATTTGATTTCTCGCTTCTATCAATAACCTCTATTAAGCTTATAGCACTACTCACTTTGCTGTCGTACAACCTTTCGAAACTAAACACAAAATCTTTGGCTATTACTTTTCTGCCTTTACCTTTTTCGAAACATAAATTATCATGAAAATAAACATCTTTTCTTAAGTAAAAACTGTATACTAATCCATCTTCACTTAAATCATAACTTCTAGCAATACATGGTCTTATGACCATACTATCATCTAATTGAACCAATCCATTAAATATCTGATTAACTGGCCATATGTTTTCGAAATTACTCGCAGCTGCTGGGTCTAAAGATGATAACCCATTCATTTCATTATAATTAAAAATAGTTCGGATATCCTTAATTTTATCTTCGTTATTACACGAAAACAATAAACAAATTACAATCGAAACAATCCATAATATATTCCTAGTCATAATACAAATATGCAACTACTTAAAACTAAAAAAAACTAGAAATGAAATCAATTATACACAAAAAGATGTGAGATGTTTAAGGATTTACACCTTCTTTTTCGACTACTTTGTCTACAGGGTCAAAATTAAAACTTAAAGTTATACGCCAAGTATTCTGTAATGGATTTTGTAAACTTGTTGGGATTAAATATGAACCATCAATATTTATAACTTTAAACTTAAATCCTATTCCCATTGTAAAAAATTGCCGGCTCCCTTTTGTAATTGATTCATGAAAATAACCACTTCTAACAAAAAAAGTTTTATCGTAAGCATACTCCAATCCTGTGGAAACATTTATTTCTTTCATTTCTTCCGAAAATCCTCCAGGAGCATCATTAAACGATTGCAAAATAGCTGCAGTAACACCAACGTTTGGATCTTTTCCTAATGCGATTTTTTGTTTTCCTGTAATTGGGTCAATCAAAATTTCTTGTTGACCATTTGAGGTAATGGTGGTTTGATATATAGGTGGTGTTGGAACTAGTAATTTATTAAAATCTAAATAAACTCCAAAAGTATTATAATCATCAATATCTGTTTTCAAACCTCCCCCTAATCTAATGTTCATCGGAATAAAATTCTGATCATTTGAATATTTTATTTTAGCTCCAACATTAGTTATAGCTAATCCTAATGTTGCCGATGCTTTTTTATCTGATAAATTAAATTTTTCGCTTTTAAAAAACATACTTAAATCTACAGCAAAAGTACTTGCAGATGCCCCAGAACCACCATTAAATGGGACTTTACTAATACCCGAATTTATGTATCGTGAAGCTACACCCAATGCAAAATATTTAGATAGCTTTTGAGTAAAAGCAAAATCAAGAGCAAATTCATTCGGTCTAAAATCACTCGTTTTTTGTCCGGAACTATTAGTTAATTCAATATTTCCTAAACTAAAATAACGCAATGATCCTCCCATAGTTTGTTTTGCATTTAATTTAACGTATCCAGCCAAATAAGACATGTTGATATCGGGAACTAATAACCTTAACCAAGGTGTAACTGTAAAGCCAAGCCCAAACTTCTTATCAGAAAATGCCAATTTACTACTATTCCAATGTATGGAATTTACATCCGGGTCAGAAGCTACACCTACATCTCCCATTGCTCCTTGCTTACTATCTGGGCTAATCATTAAAAATGGTACTGCTGTAGTAATAGGGTTTATGGTCCCAGAAAATCCACTTAATTGACCAGAATTAATTGATTGTGAATACAAAAAATTAATACTTGATGTTAAAATAATAACTCCAATTATAAAATATCTTTTTATTAATATCAATTTATTAAACATAAGTTCAAAAAAAACATAACTACAAATTTACTAATTTAGTATCACTAATTTTTCAATTTTCTCAGCTTTCTTATTTTCAGAATCAGAAATAGATAATTTATATAAATAAACTCCTCGTCCTAACTTATCATTAAAATCATCCTTTCCATCCCAATCTATCCCTTGATTTTTAAATCCTTGACAAGTTATTTGTTCTTGAATAGTTTTTACTAACTTTCCTGTAATTGTGTATATCTGTATTACCAATTTTAAGGGATTACAAGCTTGATTATGCTCAAACATAAATGTTGTATGGTTGGTAAACGGATTAGGATAATTTAACACGTGATCTAATGCAAGTTTAGCGCTTTTTGCAACTACAAAATCAGAATAAGCTATGTTAGAATTATTTTGAATATCCCATACTTTTAAACTTAGTCGATGACTACCTTCACTTAAATCTGAAAATGGATACTTAACTCTTCCTATTTGATATGAATTTAAATTAGCTTCATAATAGTCGTTTAATACAATTGGATTATTTCCTGCCTCATCCAATACTAATGATAAATCATGCCCAATTCCACTTCCTGATGTATTTACTCCACTCGAATCAGAAATTTCTGCATATAAAATCGGCTTTTCATTCGTAATGCTTCCATTTACAAAGCTTTTATCATTTAAATATAAATTTACTTTTGGCCCCTCTGTATCAATCACAATGTTTTTAGAATCTCCTCCAACCAAAACTTTATTATAATATCCACTTGCATCAATTAATCCATTGGTGGCATAGTAGCTAATTCTTCCTGGACCAGGGGCAAAACTAATATCCTTTGGTACTAAAAATGTAAAACTAAATTCCCCATTAATTACTTGAGATTTTCCACGATATAAAATATTTTTTTGTAATTTAAATTTAAATGGGTTGCCTATCACGCTGTCATATGAGGATGAATTATTTAATAAACAAATTACATTTTGTTCCTTGTCAAAAACAGTTGAATAAATAATCCCATTAAAATTATTTATTTTAAACCCAGAGGTATCCGAAATATATCCCGAAAAAGTAACTTTTTCCAATGCTGAAAGGGTATCTGAACTACTATTACTAACAAGAACTTGATTTATTTTTGATGTGATTACTTTCTGTTCTGGGTAAGCTAAAGGCATTGCAGGGTCACCTAGTAAATGAAAATTAGCATACTGAACATTTTGAGCTAAATCATTTTTAGTCTGCTTAACCACATCTCCAATAGTTGGATATTTTCCCTTTACAGTTTTTTTAAATAATTTATCTAATACTTTTTTATTTAAATTTTCATTAAAATTAGAATAAGCAACTCTACAAGTAGTTAATAGCGCAATTGCACCACCATTTGGATTTAATAAACATAACTCGCCAGCAGATGTTCTTGCTGGATCATCGTATCTACTAAATTCGCAAGTAGCAGTAATAAATAATGGCAACTTATTAAAATTATCAAAAGAATTAATCGTTGTCAAATCTAAAATCCTTTCTTCAGTCAATCCTACTTCTCCTCCATGTCCTGTATAATTAAAAATTAAAACTCCCTTTTTTATTCGCTTAACTAAATCTTGAGCCGCATCAGGATATCGATAACCTCCCGGTGTACTATATCTTTGATAAGCATCTAAATTTATTTGATCCAAATTATAATTATTTGCAGACTGTTTTACTTGCATTGCCAATCCATTTGAACTTTTCATATGAGTAGATTGATCACCGTCGTCAGCTAAAAACAACAAATTATTTCTCCAGTCTCCCATCGGACTGTCTCCCGAAATATTGCAACCTTGAGAATTGTTTGAGTTTATTTGAATATTTAAATCTTTCTTATAATAATTTTCTATTTTTTCAATCACTCCATTTACCTCATTGGCAGTTCGACAAGTTAGTCTTCCTACCCCAATATCAATTGCACCATATCCTTCAGCATTTTCTCCTTCCAAATTATCCATTAAACCATAAAAATCATCAGTAGCTGTGCTTTGAGTAGAAGAAAGTGAATTTTTAGATTGATAAGTTGGTACGAAATTACTATTGTTTAATAAACCTCGCGATCGATTGTTATATGATCCATCACCCATTAAAAGTAAATACTTTACTTTTTTATCATCCAAAGAATTTCTGGAATATATCATCCTCACAAAATCTCTAATAGCAGAAATATCTTGCCTGCCACTACTAAATTCGTTATATATTTGATCTGTTGTGGCAACGGCATAGGTTAACCCTTCTTTTTGTTGATGAAATAAAGCAATTCGCTTTGCTTGATTTAAAAATAATGGATGAGCAACAACAACATAATCAGCCTGCTGAATACTATGCAAATTCTGATTTGAAATTTTTGAAACAAAAACTGCCGAAAAATAATCGTTAGCTGGGGCAATACAAAATTCATTGAGAGAATCCGACGTTGCCCTAAAAGAAATTAAATTTCCATCAATATTGTAAGGCTGAATTTTTGGTTGTAATGGATCGCTAACATTCCATAATTGAACAACATTTCCACTTGTATTGGTTAAAAAATAATCGCAAACTTTATTTATTCCGACACTTCTAATATCTCTAAAATTAAATTGCTTGGCATTAATAAATAATTTTCTTCTGGCGTTTATTGTCAATCTGTCTAACCAACCAACTCCTTTATAACTTATTTTACTTACAGTTAAATTGATGTTATCACTACTCGGGTTTAATCCCTTTTTATATTTTATGGTCTGAGACGCGCGATCTGATAAATAATATGCTGTATTAATTCCTGTAGTGGTTAAATTGATATTGACACCTGCACCACTAACTATAAATTGCGTAGTATCATTATTTAATGCTGCAATCGAAGCTTCTATATAATTAGTATCGTTGACAACAAAATCTCCATCATTCCAATTAAATGTATATGAATTAACTATATCAAAATATTCGCCCAACCAATATCTCCCACTCTTAGTCAAATTAACTAAATCTAGTTCATGAGTATTAAAATAATCATAACTATTCGAAATAATATTTGATGGGGATGTTACAATTGGCTGAGTATTTATTCTTTTTCTTGAGGCAACATCAGAATTTAAAGTGATAAAATAGAAACTAGTGTCGCTATACAAATTTTTAATTGGTTTAAATTTTAATCCTGTTACTGAATTATTTTTTTCCCATGCATTGGGTCCTGTAGCATAAAATAAAATATAATCAGAATTATCAAACTTTCCATCAGATTCTCCAAAAACAAAAATAGAATTTTCAACTAAATCATCATGTCTAAAAGCAGCATTTTTTTCGGGTAACATTTTACCTCCATTTCCAAAAATTCTTATTTTTTTTGGATCTAAATTATTTGTATTGATCCCTATGTTATTTAAAAAATCTTTGTTAATCTTATGAATACCTGTTTGTGTAACTCCAATTTTATACCATTCGCCATTGGATAAAACTGATGAATTTGAAAAGGTTGATATATTTTTGTTCAAAGATAAATTTGGACTAGATTGCCATTCAATTTCATAATCAATTAGTTCTTCTACTTGGCCAATATTATTAATTCTTAATGGATAAAGTAAAAACTGATTTAAATTTTCTAATCTTGCTAAACTTGGTTTTGAAATAAACTCATAATCAGATGTTAAGTAAGTTCCAAATATTTTTTTTATTATTGCCGAATTAGATTCTGATAATAATAATGTTTTTTTTAAAATCAATTTTGGACTTAAAGTTTCATTCAAATTTGATGGCTTAGAAACAATTACAAAAGGAAAATTATTTTTCAATACGTCATAATTTACATTTTTCATTTCAAATTTAAGAAAAACAGTATCGCTTAGGTCTATTTTAATAATATTCGACTCGAAATCATTTGAAGAAATTGATTGAGAAACTAATTTACTTGTAAATATTAATAAAAATCCTAAAAAAAAATTAGAAAATTTTTTAAAAAATAACATACTAATTACGCAATAGATAAAAATTACTTACAAAGTAACGATTTGTATCTTAATTTATTGTTATTTCTTTTTTTTTAAAATATATTTATTATATTTGTAAAAATAGAATTGACAAAAATAAATCTAAATAATGAGAATTCCTGTAATATTTAAATTGTTACTCTTCACTTTTATTTTTATTGAATTAAAAGCTCAAGATCCTCAGTTTACTCAATTTTATGCAAATCCATTATATTTAAACCCTGCATTTGCTGGTTCTGCGCGTTGTCCGAGAATAAGCATGAACTATCGAAATCAATGGCCTAGTCTATCTGGGCGTTATGTAACCTATGCAGCCTCTTACGATATGCATGTTGATGCTTTTGGAGGAGGAATTGGAGCAATTATTACTACAGATAATCAAGCTATTAATACTCTCAAAACAACAAATGCCAGCTTGCTTTACTCTTACTTGGCTCCAATAACAAGAGATTTTTCCTTAAAATTTGGTTTACAAGCCACTTATTTTCAAAAAAATATAGATACTAAAGGGTTAACTTTTGGTGATATGATTGATGCAAGAAGAGGCTTTGTTTGGAATACTGCAGAAAATATTCCAACCTCAAAAAAAACAAATGTAGACTTTTCAGCTGGATTACTTGGATATAGTAAAAACTATTTTTTTGGTACCGCTGTTCATCATATCAATCAGCCCGATGAAGGCCTTGTTGGACCATCAAAATTGCCTGCAAAATTAACAATTCATGGTGGCGCAATAATTCCTATTGAAAAAGATGGAGAAAGTTCTTTATCACCAAATATCTTATTTCAATCGCAACAATCTTTTACCCAGTTAAACGTAGGATTATACTACAAAAAAAGTGGGTTTGTTGCAGGATTATGGTATAGATATGGTGATGCCTTTATTGCTTTATTAGGTATTCAAAATAATAATTTCAAATTTGGTTATAGCTACGATATTACAACATCAAGCCTCTCTGGAAATACAGCCGGTTCTCACGAAATATCAGTTCAAATTCAATTTGAGTGCAGTACACATACAAAACATTATAATACAGCTAATTGTCCATCTTTTTAACTATATTTGTAACCTTATTTGATTTATTACGTTATACCTTTAATTTGTTTTTAATATTATGAAATTAAAATGGATAAAAAACCAAAAATCAATGGCCTTTTTTTTGGCTGCTTTTTTGGTTTCATGCTCACAAGAACGTTCGCCTGTAACAAACTGGGCTTACAACCAACCAGATAATGGTGGATTTGAAAAACCGCCTTATGAAGAACAAGAAACTGGGCCAGGATTGGTTCTAGTTGAAGGGGGATCCTTTTCTATGGGTCGAACTGAAACCGATGTTACCTATGAGTGGAATAACTTGGCTAGAAAAGTAACTGTTTCCTCTTTTTATATGGATGAAACTGAGGTTAGTAATTTATCATTTATAGAATATTTATACTGGACTAGCAAAGTTTTTGGCCCTACTTTTCCAGATATATATTACAAAGCACTCCCTGATACCTTGGTTTGGAGAGAGAAATTAGCTTATAACGAGCCATTTGTAGATAATTATCTTCGTCACCCAGCTTATCGTGATTATCCAGTTGTTGGTGTTAATTGGTTGCAAGCTAATGACTTTTGTGCATGGAGAACCGATCGCGTAAATGAATTCATTTTAATTAGAGAGGGCTTACTTTTACACAGCCAATCGCCAACCGATCAAGATTATTTTAGTACAGAAGCCTATCTTTCCGGAAAATGGCAAGGCCAACTTAAAACAAAATTGCCTGCTTATGATGGTCAAAACCCTGAACGTGACGTAAAAATGGAAGATGGTATTTTTTTACCTAAATATCGTTTGCCTACAGAAGCTGAATGGGAATATGCCGCCTATGGTTTAATTGGAAATACTATTGGTGAGCGAATTACCGAAAGAAGAATTTATCCTTGGAACGGTCACGGTGTTCGTAATGCAAGTGAAAAGCAATTAGGACAAATAAATGCCAATTTCGTTCGTGGAGCTGGAGATTATATGGGAATTGCAGGAGCCTTAAATGATAATGCCGACGTTACAGCTCCAGTTTACAGCTATTGGCCAAACGATTATGGCCTTTATAATATGGCGGGGAATGTTTGTGAGTGGGTTATGGATGTATATCGTCCAAATACTTTACAAGATGCAGACGAATTTAGACCTTTTCGCGGTAACGTGTTTAATACTCAAAAACGAGATACAACAACTTTAATAGGTGGTCTTGGAGGTGAAATTTTAACCAATGTGGATGGGCCCGTTTATCAAAAATTTAAACATAAAGTCTCTAAGCCTGGAGCTCATGGAACTACTGCCGAACCAGAAGATGTAATAGATAGCGTTTTAACTGTTTTAACTAAAAGAGATGATGATAAAAATAATAATGCTACTCCAGAGGGTAAATCTGATATTCCCGGTCGCGTTCAATGGAGAGAGGTTTCAAGTGCAGTATCTACTGATAATTTAGATGAACGCAGAAACTACAAAATGGCAGATTATATTAATTATTTAGATGGCGATGTTAATTCGAGTTTAATGTTTTCTGATGGAGAAGATGCTTACAATGATGGTGGAGAAAAAATTATGTACGAATATGCTAAAACATCATTAATTAACGACAAATCTAGGGTATATAAAGGTGGAAGTTGGAAAGACCGCGCCTACTTTTTAAATCCCGGTGTTAGAAGATATTTAGATCAACGCCAAGCCAGTTCATGGTTAGGTTTCAGATGTGCTATGACTCGTGTAGGAAGCCCAAAAGGTTTAGGTGTTAAATAATAAACTTGTTAATAACTATACAAAACCCTTGAGTATTTTACTTAAGGGTTTTTTTATTTTGTATTATGCATAATTTTATTTCTATACCAAAATTATATTCTCTTTTTTTAAAAACGAATCAATCAGTTTGTACCGATACGCGAAATTTAATTCCAAATTCAATATTTTTTGCGCTAAAAGGAGCAAATTTTGACGCTAATGAGTTCGCCGAAAATGCAATTAATTTAGGTTGTACCTATTCAATAGTTGATAATACAAACTATTTAAATCATCCAAATATCTTTTTAGTAAAAAATGTGCTTAAAGCACTTCAAGAATTAGCAAATTATCACCGAAAACAACTTAAAATTCCAATTTTAGCAATTACAGGGAGCAACGGAAAAACAACAAGTAAAGAGCTTATCAATTGTGTTTTATCTAAAAAATATAAAACACACGCTACCCTTGGAAATTTAAATAACCACATTGGTGTTCCTTTGACACTCTTAGGGATAAACAATTCACATCAATTTGCTATAATAGAAATGGGGGCAAATCATCAGGGTGAGATTGAACTTTTATGCAAAATAGCTGAACCAGACATTGGCCTTATCACCAATGTTGGAAAAGCCCATCTCGAAGGTTTTGGTGGAATTGAAGGGGTGAAAAAAGGTAAAAGCGAATTATATAAATACATAAAATCAAAAAATGGAAAAATATTTATTAATGGCGATGATGACGTTTTATTGTCTCTAGCAACTGGTATAGAAAAAATATGTTATGGCTTAAAAAATACGAATAGTATTATTGGTGTTAATGATTCCAAGTCTGAAATGGTAAGTTTTAGATTTATGTCTCAAATTGAAAAAAATCAAACCACAATAATTAATACTCAAATCATAGGAACGTATAATTTTATCAATTGTTTGGCAGCTGTATGCATAGGAAAACAATTTATGATTGATGATGAGTCAATTAAACAAGCTTTAGAAAATTATATTCCAAACAATAATCGATCACAATTAATTAAAACCGAAAATAACACCATCATATTAGATGCCTATAATGCAAATCCTAATAGTATAAAAGTAGCTCTCGAAAACTTTACCCAATATAAAAACCAAAAGCATTTAATTCTATTAGGAGATATGTTTGAGTTAGGAATATATAGTAAAAATGAGCATCAAAAAGTTTTAAATTTATTAATTGAATTAAATTTTTCTGAGGCAATTTTAGTTGGTGAAGAGTTTTACAAGTTAAATGCCGATCAATTTATTAAATTCAAAACAACTAATGAATGTAGAGATTATTTAAAAAACCAAAAAAAATCTAATTATATTGTTCTAATCAAAGGATCAAGAAGTATGAGAATGGAAACGTTGCAAGAAACTTTATAAAAATGAACTACTTTAAAAAAAATAAACTAATCAGTTTTATTTTAATTGCCATGATTTTAGGCCTGATAATAGGTTTTGGCATAAACAAATCGATTACTAAAAATAAATTTGTTCATATTTATACAAAAAAAGAATCAATTTCTAATCCAATTACAAAAAAAGCAATTGAAAAATCTATTAAAAGCTATGAAGAAAAATTATTTAAAGCTGAGAAAAAAAGGATTGCTTCATATTTTTCAATATTAAGTGATATTTTTTTACACTTAATTAAAATGATTATAGCCCCTTTAGTTCTTGCAGTTTTGGTTATTGGTGTCTCAAAACTAGGGGATTTTAAAAGTGTGGGAAGAATAGGATTAAAAACATTAGTCTATTTTACATGTGCAACATTGGTAGCTTTGGCACTTGGATTAGTTATTGTAAATGTTTTTGAACCAGGTAAAGTTATGCATCTTGACTTGCCAGACAATAAAATTGAAACTGGAATACAAAATAATTCTCAAACGTCTAAAAATTTTATTGATCATGTTATACCCGAAAGCCTAATTCGATCAATGGCTGCAAATGATATACTGCCAATTGTTGTTTTTGCATTATTTTTTGGTATAGCTGCATCAAACGTTGGCAAGCATGGTAAACCAATTATTAATGCCTTCGAAAGTTTAAGTCATGTAATGTTTGAAGTAACTAATTTTGTAATGAACTTTGCCCCTATTGGAGTATTTGGTGCTATTACCTCCGTTGTTATTCAACAAGGATTAGATGTTTTAGGAGGATATTTATACTTAATCCTTTGTTTTTTTGGAGGACTATTCTTTTTTGTTTTTGTTATACTTCTAATTATTTGCTATGCCTTTAAAATAAATTATATAAAATTGTTGAAAGACATTAGAGAACCTATTTTATTAGCTTTTAGCACTGCAAGCAGCGAAAGTGCAATGCCAAAAACTATTGAAGCTTTAGAAAAACACGGCATAAGCAATAGAATTGTAAGTTTTGTGTTGCCCTTAGGTTATTCTTTTAATTTAGATGGAAGTATTATGTACATGACATTTGCAACAGTTTTTATTGCTCAAAGTTATGGAATTGAAATTTGTATGGCCGATCAGATAAAAATGATGTTAATTTTACTTATTACCAGTAAAGGCATGGCTGGGGTTCCCAGGGCATCTTTAGTTGTTATAGCTGGAATGTTGACCATGTTTAAAATTCCTTCCGAGGGTCTACTTCTTTTGCTTGCAGTTGACCAATTGTTAGACATGGGAAGAAGCGCTACAAATGTTGTTGGAAATGCTGTAGCAAGTGCAGTAGTTGCTAAATTAGAAGGTGAAAAATTCTAATAAGCTTGTAATCCTAATGCTTTAATAATTCTTTTTTTTACACTTAAATAAATGTTAAATTTACGCCTATAATAACAAAAATTGTGGATAAGAATTCGTTAATAGGTTTAGGTATAATTGCCATTATAATGGGTGGTTGGTTATATATGAGTGGCCCATCAAAAGAACAAATTGCTCGTAGCAAGAAATTTAAAGATTCTATAGGCTTGGTTCAAAAAAAACTTGAAATTATTGAAGCCCAAAAAATTGCGGCAGTTCAAGCTCAAAAAGATTCTATTGAATCAAATCAATCTATTTTAATTTCTGATTCTGTAAAAAAAAATGAAATTAATACCCGTTTCAAAGATTTTTCTGTTTCTGTAAACGGAACTTTAGAAAACTTTTATATTGAAAACGAAAATGTAAAAGTTATAATTTCAAATAAAGGTGGACAAATTGAAAAAGTTGATTTAAAAAAATATCACCGATCAGGTAAAAAAGAAAACTTAACTTTATTTGATAAAGATTCAACCCGATTTGTATTAAAATTAAATTCATACGACCAATCAAGTATTTTTTTTACAGATGAATTTTATTTTAAATTAGTAAAAAGAACCCCTTCAAGTATTGTTCTTAAATTAGAAACATCAAAGCCAGGTAGCTATATAGAATTTTCTTATTCTATTAAACCCGACCAATATATTGTTGATTCAGAGATACATTTTGTAGGAATGCAAAATATTATTTCAAATACAGAAGATCAATTACAATTAGCTTGGAGCATGCTATATCCGAGCCAAGAAAAATATATTATTAAAGAAAAAGAAGCTGCTACAATTTACTATAAACAAGAGCTTAACGATCCTGACTATATAAGTCCAATGAATGATGAAGAAAAAGAATTAAGCGATGCAGACATTAAATGGATTAGCTTTAAACAACAATTCTTTAACTCAACCATAATTGCTGATAAAGTTTTTAAAAAAAGTGGGAGTTTTATTAAGCTAGCACAACGTACAAATTCAGAAAACATTGTAAAATCAGCAAATAGTGAGTTAGGAATCCCTTTTAATCATAGTCCTAACGAAAAATTTTCTTTTAAATTTTACTTTGGTCCAAACGATTACAACAAATTAAAGGCTTGTGGTAACGAAATGGATTATATTGTTCCAACTGGCTGGAGTGTTTTTAGTTATATTAATAAATGGTTAGTTATTCCTTTATTTAATTGGTTTGGTAATTTAAATATGGGTATGGTTATTTTAATTCTCACTATTATTTTAAAAATTGTTTTATTACCAATTGCATACAAAACATACATGAGTGGGGCAAAAATGAGAGTTTTGAAACCTGAAACAGACGCCTTGACTGCAAAATTTGAAAAAAATCCTGATCCGATGAAAAAACAACAAGAGCAAATGGCTCTTTATCGAAAAGCTGGAGCTAATCCACTTTCGGGATGTATACCATTACTACTTCAGTTTCCGATATTAATTGCACTTTTTGCCTTTATTCCAGCTTCTATTGAATTACGCCAAAAAGGGTTTTTATGGGCAGATGATTTAAGTACCTATGATACCATTTTAAATTTTGGAACGCTTCCATTTATAAGCTGGGCTTATGGAGACCACGTAAGTTTATTCGCATTGCTGATGTTTGTGAGTACAATTATATATACCTATTTAAATAGTAGTATGATGCCTCAACAAGGCAGTGCACAAATGCCTGGAATGAAATTTATGATGTATTTTATGCCAGTAATTTTTTTAGCGGTAATGAATAAATATGCTGCTGGTTTAAGTTGGTATTACTTTTTGGCAAACATGTTCACTTTTTTACAAAATTTTATTATTAAAAAATTTGTTAGTGATGCTAAAATTAGATTACAAATAGAAGCCAATATGAAAAAACCAGTTAAGGTTTCTAATTTTCAAAAAAGGTTGCAAGAGATGGCTAAGCAGAGGCAACAGCTCCCGGGTAAGAAAAAATAGAAGTTAGATTTAAAAAATTAGCGGAAGAAATTCAACAAATATAAATTCAAAAAACTCATATACAGGAAATAATCTAGAATAGCCTAAATAATAAAAAATTAAATCTACAATAATTGAAAGTTTAAATGTAACAATAAGTTTAAAAATTTTGTTGTTTGTTCAATAAGTAAAACTAAAAAACCTCTATAATTTAAAAATTATAGAGGTTTTAAATTATTAGAAAATAATTTATTTTACTTCTTCAAAATCAACATCAGTAACATTATCTGTATTAGCAGAATTTGGTTTTTGCTCGGCATTATTTTGAGCAGCATCCTCTTGATTGGATTTTTCTTGATTGGCTTTATACATATCTTCGCTTGCCGCTGTCCAAGCTGCATTAATTGCAGCTAAAGCAGAATCAATTTTTGAAATTTCTTTAGAAGCGTGAGCTGCTTTTAATTCGGTTAAAGCATTTTCAATAACTACTTTTTTTTCAGCAGGTATTTTCTCACCATATTCTTTTAATTGTTTTTCTGTTTGAAAAACCATAGTATCAGCTTCATTTAATTTCTCTACTTCTTCTTTAGCTTTTTTATCAGCATCTGCATTCATTTCAGCTTCACGTTTCATGCGATCAATTTCTTCTTTACTCAATCCACTTTTTGCTTCAATACGAATATTATGCGATTTACCAGTCGCTTTATCTTTTGCACTTACATTCAATATACCATTAGCATCAATATCCAAAGTAACTTCAATTTGAGGCACACCGCGTTGTGCAGGAGGAATTCCATCTAAATTAAATTCACCTAACTTTCGATTATCTTTTGCCATTGGACGCTCACCCTGATAAACCACAATTTGAACAGAAGGCTGGTTATCAGCAGCCGTACTAAAATCTTGTGATTTTTTTGTAGGAATGGTTGTATTTGATTCTATTAATTTAGTGAATACCCCACCCATTGTTTCAATACCTAAGGATAAAGGCGTAACATCTAACAATAACACATCTTTTACATCGCCAGATAGAACACCTCCCTGAATTGCTGCACCTAAGGCTACAACTTCATCTGGATTTACACTTTTATTTGGTGCTTTACCGAAAAATTTTTCAACTGCTGCTTGAATGGCTGGAATTCTTGTTGATCCTCCCACTAAAATAATTTCATCAATATCTGAAGTTGATAACCCAGCGTTTTTCAAAGCAGATTTGCAGGGTTCGATTGTACGTTTAATCAAACTGTCTGATAATTGTTCGAATTTAGAGCGAGTGAGGGTTTTAACTAAGTGTTTTGGTATACCGTTTACAGGCATAATATAAGGTAAATTAATTTCAGTACTAGTTGAATTAGATAATTCAACTTTTGCTTTTTCAGCTCCTTCCTTTAATCGTTGCAAAGACATAGGGTCATGACGTAAATCTAAACCTTCTTCTTTTTTAAATTCATCGGCTAACCAATCAATAATTACCTGATCAAAATCATCTCCGCCTAAGTGAGTATCTCCATCGGTACTTTTAACCTCAAATACGCCATCGCCTAATTCAAGAACGGAAACGTCGTGAGTTCCACCACCACAATCAAAAACGACAATTTTCATTTCTTTACCTTTTTTATCCATGCCATATGCAAGGGCGGCGGCTGTTGGCTCGTTAATAATTCTCTTAACTTTTAAACCCGCAATTTCTCCTGCCTCTTTAGTTGCTTGACGCTGAGAATCGTTAAAATATGCAGGGACAGTAATAACGGCTTCAGTTACTTCGGTTCCTAAATATTCTTCGGCTGTTTTTTTCATTTTTTGTAAAATGATAGCCGAAATTTCTTGAGGAGTATATTTTCTATCTTCAATTTGTACGCGTGGGCTATTATTTTCGCCTTTTACAATTAAATAAGGGATTTTAGAAATTTCTTTTACAATCTCATCGAAAGTGTGGCCCATAAAACGTTTAATTGAATAAACTGTTTTTTTAGGATTAGTGATTGATTGTCGCTTTGCAGGATCACCTACCTTGCGTTCACCACCTTCAACAAAAGCAACTACTGAAGGCGTGGTACGTTTTCCTTCATTATTAGCAATAACCACTGGTTCATTGCCTTCCATAACCGAAACACAACTATTTGTTGTTCCTAAGTCTATTCCTATTATTTTTCCCATTTTAATTAAAATATAAATTACATCTAACCCTTTTCAATTAATATGCCAAATAAAAATAGAATTGAATTAATGACATAGTGTCATTTTATTTAGAAAATAACATTAAAAATGGCGTTAAATAGTTTATTTACAAGAAATAAAGTCATTTTATGGGCAGCCCTGTCGACTCAGATCTGCATTATAAAAACGATAATTACAAGTAAATGAATTACGCTGAAACTGAGTAATGAAGTCATTAGCCACTTGTTTAGAAACAGAGCATCTAGTTCTAAAAGTAAATATTCCAATGGCTCCTTTTCCAGAAAATGGTCCATAATTACCATCAAAATTACTATATAAATTATTTGATTGAGCTATATTTAAAGAAGGTGCTGAAATTTTTAAATAATCAGAATACTCTTGTGTTGCTGAATAAACAAAATACTGAATTTTATAAAGTTTTCTGGGATAATTTAAATTTAAATTCTTTTTAGATAATTCAATGCCAAGTGCTCCAAATAAATCGCTTCCTCTAAATTCAGAAACTAAAAATGAAAAAGCACCAATGGTTGTTAGATTGGTTAAGTCTTTGTTAGTAAAAAAATAATCTACAAAGTTTGAGACATTACCAGAACTAAAATACTCGAGGAAATGAAATCGCATGGCTACTTGAAAAATTTTTCCTTTTTCCTTATTACATTCCACATTAATTTTATATAACTTAGTTTGTTCGCTGTAATCTATGTATTTTAAGGGGTCCTCATTACTATTATAGGGATAATAAGGAGGAGTAAGAGATCCATTATTCATGGGATTAATACTATCTAATGCCAAACTTTTTGCTATAAAAATATTCCCAGTTTTATTATTTTTTACAGTGAGGCTATAAACTCCAGAGGTTAATAATTTTTGAGCACTAACATATACTCTTTGGTTCACATTAAAAGCACCTTGACTTGCAATAATTACAGAATCTCTAAACACGATATCATTTGTATCGACAGAATGTTTTAAAGAAATACTTAAATCGCCAGGTTGATAATTTATAGAATCTGAAATTTTAGCCATTTGATTTGCATCTCCGTCACCTAAAAAAACTTTATTTACCCTAATTATTTGGATAGTTTCTTGTGGGTTTAAAACTGCGTAAATACTTGGGATTTCTTTGTAAGGTGCATTTATTTTTAACTCATTTTTACATGAATAAAAAACAAAAATTAATAATAAAAAAAATATAGAATTGATACTTTTCATCAAACAAAGATAAACCAATTTAGATATTTTATATCTCCTTTAAAATCAAATGTAATTTTTTATATAAATCTCCAAATTTATTGTATAAATGATTATAAAAACTACGTTCGTGAAAAACCGTAATAAAATAGCCCCCTGCATTTTTTACTTCTAAAGCTAATTTTTTCATAGATGATAAAGCCTCATCAGCAGACTTATTTTGATAAACAGAATAAGCACCATCCATTGCACAAAAGGGAACAAATAAAAGATGCTTTTCTTTTTCTTCAACAAAATCATAATAAAAAAAAGGATTCGAAGTGCCAGCTCTAAAACCAGAAACAGAAGCAAATCCCATTGTAAAATCGACTAAAATACCTAATTTTATTAATAATTTAGGGGTTATATTAATATCAAATCTCAAATAATGTTGTCTAGAAACTATATTTTTTTGATTTGAGTTTATTGAAAAACCTTCAACCTCGTTAGCCATTAATTCTGGCTGATAAGTTGAATCATAAGATGGGTGTAAACCAACAAAAGCATTTTTATTTTTAATTAAACTAAATACTTTTTTAAATGCACTAGATTTGGGACTGATTGTTCGATCAAACTTTGTATTAGATTTAAAAAGAAAAAAATAAATTAATGGTATTTTGTTTTTATAACAAAATTCTGAAATAGATTCATAAATATCAAATGGATCTTTTTTGAGATTCAATAAAACCAATAAACGATATTTAAATTGATAAATATCAAACTTTAAAACATCTTTAATGCTTGCTCCAATAATTCTAAATATGTTTTTATTTTTAAATGCATAAAGATTATCAACATCTATTGTACTAATTATTTCAAATTTCTTATTAGGTAATTCAATATTTGGGTAAAGATGTTTAAGTGCATTTTTTAACTCTAAAATCCAATAATCAACAACTGGCTTTAAATGAAAATCGTACTTAAAAAGTATGCTCGAAGAAGATTCAAATCTATAATGTTCATCGGGTTCAAAGTTTTGCCATTCTTCGTAACGAGAAATTAAATAAAAAACGGCAGAAAATAAATCAAAGCCCAAGATACCTTTTTTATCTTCATAAAAATAGATTAAATTATTTTTATAAAAAGGTAGTGGTTTAATTTGAGTAAGTTCAGATTCATTTAATAATCCATTTGGAATTATTTGTAAAACTTGATTAATTAGTTGATGAGAATAATTAATTTTAAATCCATTTATAGATTTAAACTCATCTATATCTTTAATTATTGAAAAATTAATTCCTAGTACCCTATTAAAAACAAAACTCAGCGTATAATTAAGGCGATTAGTGTTACTTTCAGAAAATATAACAATAGAAGTTTTGTTACCATTAAGATTTAAATTAAAACTATTAAACGGCATTGATTGATTATGCATTTAATTAAATTATAAATTTAGTTTAAAGAACAAAATTGAAAAAACTAATCTTTTTTATATTTAATAAAACTTAAATTAAATTTAGGTTTTATTGATGATTTATTTGCACCTGCCAAAACAACTCTTTCTGAATAATTATCTCTTCTATACATTAAATGTTTAACTCCATTTAAATAGTAGTTATAGGAGTAATCTGGGTTTGAAACCGCTAAAATAAAACCATTATTTTTTATTTTATTATTGAAAATAGCTTGAATGTGACGTGCAATATTAAATACATATCGAGAATTTTCCTTGTCATAATATCCATTATACCTATCAGCATCATAAGCTGTTTGGTAATCAAAAGGAATTGTATCAATGCCTGATTGATCAATAGGAATTAATGCCAAGCGAGGGGGAGCATTATATTTACCAGAACTTGTAATAAAAGTTGGATCAATATTAAAAATAATCTCTGCTCGATTTACAGCTACCTTGAATGAATCAGTATAATTCTTTAAAAACGGAATATTTACTTTGATTTTTGTTGCACCGAGTCCCTTTAAAAACAGATTCTGAGCACCTACAGATGTATCCCCTTCTAACTGCTTAGTTAATAAATATGAGGCCCCCTGATTAGCTTGATATTTAACTGTATTAAATCTTACCGCTTCAGTTCCTTTAAAATTGAACTTAAAAGAATTAGTATCATTAGCTGAACCTGTTTTATAGCGAAGATAAAATCCAGATAAATCATGGTCCATATCAAACTTGCTAATAATACCTTGGTTGCTTATTGGATTGAGATTTGTTCCTTCGGAGGATATATAAAAACCCTTATATTTTTTTTGAAAAACAATATTGCTTTGTAAATCAACAGTATTTGTAAAAATAGCTTTAGCAAAATCTGTATTTACAGGGATTTTTAAAACCACTTCGTTTCCTAAGGTACAGTAACTTCCTGTATAAACAGCAATAAGTTGATTAACATTATATAGCTTTTTAGTATTTGAATAATATCCTTTAGATGGAATCAAAGTGGAATCTATTGCAAAAACTGAATAGGTTAAATTACTGGACGCTTCTCCCAAATAATCATAACTATTATCCTCACGAAAACCTACACGTAAAATAATTTCTGAATATAATAAAGATGCAGAAGATCCAAAATCAACATTAGATGTGGGCATATTGATATTAAAATATAAACCTACATCTGTTCTTCCAAAATAAGGATCTTGATTGCTACCAAGAAACTTGTAATTATCGCCATTTAACGAAGCAATTGAATCGTAAATTAATGTGTGTGCATTTATTCTCGATGTATCGCAAAAAGTTGAATTAAGCGCATCTTCATTTGGTTGATTATCAGAATCCAATATTCTATAATCTTTTTTACAAAATGAAAAAATGACTATTGGTAAAATTAAATAAAATATTCTTTTAAGATTAATCATGAAATTTTTTAAATTTTATTTGATTTTGATTATCTAATTTTAATTCTTTGAAAATTTCTCTGAAAAAACTAAAAAAACCGTTTTAATATGAAATCAAAACGAGGTTTTATTTTCTTATGAATATTAACTTAATACATTAGCTTCTTCTAACATTTCGTCATAAAATAGATTAAAAGCATCCAAATATTCTAATTCATTTTTATATGTTAAAAAAGGCTTACCTGATTTTTTTATAAACTTTTCAAGTTCTGGATTTATTTTTTCTGCGCCTTGAATAATTCCATCTGAAAACTCGATAGATTGCTTAACCATATTAAGATAACTAGGCTCTTCTGCCAAATGCTTAAGGTCTTTTTTAGTAAAACCATCAAAACTCAATTTATCTATAAATTTTTTGTTCAAATTCTTTGGAAATTCATCATCGTATAAAGAGACAATAATTTTTGTATCCGCAAAAATAGGGTCGTCTGAATAGTACTTTTTAATATAAAGTGGCATTAATGAAGTGAACCAACCATGACAATGAATAATATCTGGCTGCCATCCCAATTTTTTTACTGTTTCTGCAACACCTCTTACAAAAAACATTGCTCGCTCATCATTATCATCAAAGTATTTTCCGCTAGTTTTATCAGTTAATGAGGCTTTACGAAGAAAATACTCCTCATTATCAATAAAATATACTTGCATCCTTGCTGAAGGTATACTGGCAACTTTAATAATTAGTGGGTGATCAACGTCATTTATCACCATATTCATCCCCGAAAGTCTTATCACTTCGTGTAATTGATGACGACGTTCGTTAATATTTCCATACCTTGGCATAAAGGTGCGAATTTCTTTTCCACGTTCTTGAATACCTTGAGGAAGTTTCCTGGCAATTTTACCTACAAATGTCTCGTCTAAATAAGGTGTTATATCTTGAGAAACAAAAAGGACTTTGGCTTTCTTCATACTTTTCTAACTCCTTTAAATTTATTATACAAAAGTAATAAAAAATAAACCAATTTTCAAAGTAAATTGTAGCTTTATGATTTGATTTGATGTTAATTTTCAATAAAACTAAAGATTTACAGGCTTATATAAGCCTTCATAAAATTCAAGGAAAAACCATCGGATTTGTTCCTACTATGGGCGCATTGCACTTAGGTCATCTTTCTTTAATAGAATCGTCTCAAAAACAATGCGGCATTACTATTTGCAGTATTTTTGTTAATCCTACTCAATTTAATGATAAAAAAGATTTAGAAACTTATCCGCGTACAATTGAAAAAGATAAGGCTATGTTAGAAAAAAAAGGTTGCAATGCTCTTTTCATTCCTTCAATAGAAGAAGTTTATCCAAAAAAAACTAAAGAAGTTTTCGATTTTGGGTTTTTAGATACGGTTTTAGAGGGCAAATATAGGCCTGGTCATTTTAATGGAGTTGCACAAGTAGTTAAACGTTTTTTCGAAATCATAAACCCTGACTTTGCCTTTTTTGGAAGTAAAGATTACCAACAAATATTAATTATTAAGGCTTTAGTAAATCAATTTAAACTTTCAATTAAAATTGTTTCGTGTTCAATTTACAGAGAACCTGAAGGTTTAGCGATGAGTTCTAGAAATATGTTACTAAATAAAAAAGAAAAGCAGTTGGCAAACATCAT